>ENA-OQLB01000479-OQLB01000479.1-human-gut-metagenome-genome-assembly--contig:-NODE-479-length-22619-cov-4.745865_pt1 | contig 22619 bp, 20 predicted proteins | sample MGYA00242656_ERZ504813 | MGnify/ENA primary metagenome ERZ504813 (study PRJEB26092, sample SAMD00036388) | human gut metagenome | host: Homo sapiens | study: EMG produced TPA metagenomics assembly of... | reverse complement strand
AGGTATGATGGTCGCCGTTCTGCGGCGGGTCGGGAAGCGTATTGCGACACAGTGCTTTTCAAGGAATTGGGGGGCGACGAGCCGCTGTATGGCGCGTGTGGAATGGTAGGGGGACTGGCACGAAGTTCGTTGTTTTTTCCAACAAATCTTCTTCTTCGGAGCCCGCATCGGGCGGCTCGGCGGGGTCATAAGGGAAATGAACCCTATTTGAACCCTCGCGGGAATTTCCGTTTTTTGCGGAAGGGAGTCAATGAATTGATAACCAGCGGTTATGCGTTGACGGATGTCTTCGGCTGTGAAATCGGTTGCAGCATAGCGGCGGATGAAGAGGCTGATAACTTCTTCCAACTCCTTTTTTGAAAAACCTTTACTGCGAGACACACGACCCAGCTTCAACGCAAGGTCGTTTCGCTCACCACGACGGAAGGGGTTGCGGTGCTCAAAGTCGTTGAGGAATTGCACCAGAAAACCGGGAGCTGTTGTTCCTGAAACTGCTGTTCCTGAAACTGCTGTTCCTGATGCTGCTATTCCTGAAACTGATTTTTCTGAGACTGATTTTTCTGAGTTTGTCACTCCTGAGTCTGTTCTTTTTGAGTCTGTCACTTCTGAGATTGCTCCTCCTGAAACAGTTCTTCCTGAGTCTGTTGCTTCTGAGATTATTCCTCTTGAAACAGCTCCTCCTGCATCTGCTGCTGTTTCTGAAATTGTTCCCGTTTCAGGAGCCGTCTCTTCTCCCCACTGCATCCTGAAAGTCTCTGCATCAGGGTTGTAATACGCATTTGCGTCCCACGAATAGAAACTGGGCTGTGTCAGGATCTTGCATTTGGAGTCGTAGTTGTGTGCGGCATGCCGGCTGACGGCTTCGCCTACGGCGGCATAAAGTTGCTCATAGTTCCGCATCACATCTTCGGCTGCCACGCGTACAAACGCCCGTACCCCGTTCTGCGAGAAACTCTTGTGCACCACTGTCACGTAGGGCAGTTCGCAGAGCAGCCGGCACACTTCGGCGGTGCGCAGCAGGGTGTGATCCATGTCTATCTGGAGCAGTCCGCTGTGTTTGACGAGGTTCTTCACCGCGTGTCCGCCGCTGCACACTCCGGCGGGTACGATGCAGGGCATCCTGTCCTTCACCGCTTGCGCTTCGGCTTCATGCCCCGGTTGGTCGGCAAGGCGGCGGTATTCCTCCACCTGCGCCTTGAATGTGTCGCTGCGCACTTTGTTTACATACTCTTGCAGACTGATGGTCTGTGATTGTTTGCTTCGGACTGAGCCGAACTCGGAGATTTTCACTTCTCCTTCCGTACATGTAATTGCCATGTCTTGTTTTTATAAAATGAATACTTATTGAAGCAGACTTCTGCTCCCGCCGCTTGCAATTTATGGCGGAGGGAGAGAAAGTGTCCGTTCAATGTTTATTACCGCAAATGTACTGAAAATAAGATAGATGCTTTGTCCTGTTTATACACTTTGTAACACCTATAACGGTGTGTGACAACACTTTGCCTTTGTAAAAATGTATAAACATGGTTTTGGCGTTTATTTGTGCTTTGTTAACGGTTCAGGGCCTTTTCACGTTCTTTTTCCCTTTGTGCCAGCTTTTTTTCGTAGGCTTAATCAGCTTCTCACATTTTTTCACTATACGTTTCAATGTGTGGTAGGCTTCGTCGCTCACCTCATAGTTCGCTTCGGTAACGGTTTTGATGCACTCCATGGCTTTTCTGATGTGGTTCAGATATACCCAGCCTTCTTTTTTTTATTTTCCATCATAATAAATTGTTTTTAGAATAAAGGCGGCAAAGGTATTTAATTTTTTTTTCATTGCAGCGAACTTCTGCTTCCGCTTTTCCGTCATGCCTTGCATACGGTGCACTTCTCTTTCTGCTCTTCCCTCATGCCTTGCATACAGTGAACTTCTGCTTCTGCTCTTACATACGGTGCACTTCTCTTTCGCTGCTTTTCCGTTACACCTTATTATATAATACATCTTTCTGCTTCAGAATAATTTCTTAAAAAATGTAGCAGAAATGTAATGCTTTTACATATATTTTTGCGTACCTTTGCAAGTGTTTTAAGAAATATAACATTTTTCAAAAACCAATTAGAAACAATTATGTTAAAAAGAATGAGAGTTATTTTTACGCTGATGCTGGTCTTGGCGGCTATGGGCGTAAATGCGCAGGTCACTACCTCGGCCATTAGCGGCAAGGTGACCGACGAACAGAATGAGACTGTAATCGGAGCGACGGTTATAGCTATTCATGAACCTTCGGGTACACAGTATGGCGCTGTCACCAACGTGGACGGACGCTATACGATGCAAGGTATGCGTACCGGCGGCCCGTACAAACTTACAGTGTCCTACGTGGCTATCAGAGTGCCGCCTTTACAGGCATCATGCTTGAACTGGGTAACACTTATACACAGAATGTGAAACTGACTCCCAGCTCGGAGCTGCTGGACGAAGTAGTGGTTGTGGCTGAAGCCAAAGCTGCTGCCGGAGCCGGACAGAACTTCTCCCTGGGAAAGATTGAGAACACACCGACCGTAGACCGCAACGTCTACGACATCGTGAAGAACATGCCTTTCGCCATGCCTTCCAAAATCGGCGGTATGACGTTTGCAGGCTCCAACAACCGCTACAACAGCTTCCAAATTGACGGTACGGTGAGCAACGACGTATTCGGCCTTGCCTCTTCCGGAACCAACGGCGGACAGACCGGAGCCAACCCCATCTCAATGGATGCTATTCAGGAAATACAGGTGGTCGTAGCACCCTTCGACGTTCGCCAGAGCGGATTCACAGGCGGTGGCATCAACGCCATCACCAAGCAGGGTACGAACACCACGAAAGGTTCTGCTTATACCTACTTCAACAACCAGTTCATGTACGGCAAGTACAGCGCCGTACGCGACTATGCCAAGAGCGAACTCGGACAGCAATACACACGCACCTTCGGCGGTACGCTGGGAGGCGCAATCGTGAAGGACAAACTGTTCTACTTCGTGAGCGCGGAAGCACAGAAAGAGTCTTATCCCGCCAGCATCTATCCGGGATACATCAACTCCTACCTCACTTCGGCCACTGCCAAGCAGATTGCCGACAAATACAAGGAATATACAGGCATCGACGAAGCCTACTCACAGCGCGACGTAGACCGTAAGTCTTTCGGCTTGCTGGCACGTGTGGACTGGAACATCAATCAGGACCACAAACTGGCACTGCGCTACCAGCACAACAACTCCTTCGATGACAACTACTCTCCCGGAGCATACTCCTACGTGTTCAACAACAGCGGCTACCGCATGAACAACAAGACCAACTCCATCGTTGCCGAACTGAACTCACGCCTCGGACAGAACCTCTACAACGAGTTCCGCGCCTCGGCCAGCTTCGTTCGCGACAACCGCGAAGTGGCCTATCAGGGACCTACCGTACAGATTGAAAACGTGAAAGGCAACGACGGCAAAACCAACATCACCGCCAACATCGGTACGGAATTCTCCTCCGGAGCCAACAAACTGGATCAGGACATCTATACCTTCGAGGACAACCTATCATGGTATTTGGGAAGCCATACGATGACCTTCGGTACGCACAACGAAATCTACCGCATGAGCAACCTCTTCATTCAGGCCGTAAACGGTTCATGGTACTTCAACTCTTTGGACAACTTCCTGAACGATGCACCTTATAAATATACGTATAAGTACACCAACCCCGAACTGACAGGCGGTGACCTCCGCTATGCCCCCATCATGAAGTCGGGACAGTTCGGCTTCTATGCACAGGACAAGTGGAACATCAACACCAACCTTGAGTTGACCTACGGTATCCGCTTTGACATCCCGTTGCTCTTCAACGACCCCACAACGAACGAAACGTTCAATACATTCGCTGCCGAGAACGACATCACATCGCGCGTAGCGAAATGCCGGGCGCCAAAGTGCTGGTTTCTCCGCGCGTAGGCTTCCGCTGGTATACGGACGACTCTCATAAGACACTGATCCGCGGTGGTGTGGGCATCTTCACCGGACGTGTGCCTTTTGTATGGCTGTCCAATGCCTACAACAATACGGGTATGGAGTCCATGGGTACTACCATCGAACCCAAACAAGGCAACAACCACACCAATACGGCTCCTTCACTGGCACAATATGCCAAAGATCCTATGGGTGCAGCCACATCGGTGGAAACCGGAGCTTTGAGACCGGACATCGTTACCGTAGACAAGGACTTCAAGTATCCGCAAGTGTTGCGTGCTAACCTCGCACTGGAACAACGCCTGCCGGGTGACGTGAAACTGACTCTGGAGGGTATCTACTCCAAGACCATGAACAACGTGTTCTTTGAGAATCTCGCACTGAACAACGACGGCGAGAAGGTATATGCCATCCCCGGTGTGGAAGCGTCTGCCGCTCCTTTCTACTCCAAGACCAGGAGTAATTACTACTCCATCGTGAACCTGAGAAATACGAACAAGGGTTATACCTACGCTTTCTCCGCTTCATTGGCGAAGAGCTTTGACTTCGGTCTGGACATGTCGGCATCTTATACCTTCGGACGTTCCAAGTCTGTGAATGACGGTACAAGCTCGGTGGCTTACTCCAACTGGAAGTATAACTACTCCCGCGACACCAACTCCGAAAACGAACTCGGCTTCTCCAAGTTCGATGTTCCTCACCGCCTCATGGCACAGCTCTCTTACACCACTCCGAAGTATCTGAACGGCTGGACAAGCACCACCATTTCCGTTATCTACAACGGTTTCTCCGGTAGCCGTTACAGCCTGACGATGAACGAAGTCAGCGACTTCAACGGTGACGGCCAGAAAGGTAACTCATTGCTTTACATCCCTACCGAAGCCGAACTGGACAACATGAACTTCGTGGATTATACGGATAAGAATGGCAAACTGATTATGAGCGCAGCAGACAGCCGTAAAGCCTTCACCGAATGGGTGAACAACGACGCTATGCCAAGAACCACCGCGGACAGTATGCCGAACGCAACTCCAACCTGAGTAACTGGGAACATGAGATAGACCTGCACTTGGCGCAGACCATCTACAACGCTCAAGGACTGGGCAAACTGGAATTTACATTCGACATCATCAACTTTGCCAACATGCTGAACAAGAAGTGGGGCGCAAGTTACAGCTCTGCCTACAACTTGTCACCGCTGACAGTGGTAAGCCTGAGTACGGATGAAAATGGTAACAGAAACCCGGGTTATGCATTTAATAATGCCAAAATCAACAAGAGTGACATCTCTTCACGCTGGCATGCACAAGTGGGCATCCGCTTGACTTTCTAAAGCCATATTTTTTGTTTTTATATATTTTTGTAAAGGCTATTCCGGGAAACCGGGATAGCCTTTTTTAGCATTAATATGTTATTGAAATAATTCGTTATTTACTTGTATAGATATAATAAATCCGTTACTTTTGTTTCATCCTATCTGACGGACAGAAGAATAAATGACTAAAAACAGAATGATATGGATGATACATTGAAAGTGACCGATACATATTGGGAAATGCTGAAATCGTTGAGCGATGATATAAAGTTGCGTTTGGCTACACGCCTTACGGCTTCTGTCGTAGCCGGAAAAGTCACACATAAGGATAGGACGCAGGATATGATAGAGAAACATATGGGCAAATGGAAAGATGAACGGAGTACGGAGAAAATCATAAAAGATATGTATGAAGGCCGGAAAAGTATAAAAGCTCCCTGAACTTTGATTGAAATGAATAAATTGCCTAAATACCTGCTTGATAGTAATATCTGCATTTATATCCTTAGAGGGCAAAAGGGAATGTGTGAGCAGTTGAAAAAAATAGGCTGGCATAATTGCTGTATCTCAGAAATGACCGTTGCCGAACTTTTGTATGGTGCGGAATGCAGTAATTCCGTATCGGAAAATATAGGAGAAGTGCTGTCCTTTTGTGCTGATATGGAAGTCATACCTGTTGGTATAGCTCTGTCTGAATATGCTTCGCAGAAAGCTAAATTGAGAAGAAAAGGCACCTTGATAGATGATATAGACCTTTTTATCGGTGCAACAGCCGTTGCTATTGATGCCGTTATGGTGACAGAAAACGTGAAGCATCTCAATAGGATGGAGAATATCCGGATTGAGAACTGGGCTTCTGAAAAGTAATTCTTGTGAGTTTCTTTCTTTTCTTCTTTCTTTTATAAGCAATCTTTTTCTTAGTATTTCACCGTAAATATCACCGGATTGTGGTCGCTGCACAGATCCAGATCGGGAGAGTAATAGTCGGTGCAGTCCAGTTTGGACGAATGGAAAGCATAGTCGATGCGCAGCATGTGCTTGGCGTAGCGGTAGGTGTACATATATCCATGTCCGCCTGTCTTGAAACCGTCTTGGAGGATTCCGGACAGTTGGCGATAGGTGTAGGACGAGGGCAGAGAGTTGAAGTCTCCGCACACCAGTACGGGGTGCGGACTGGCGATGACAAGGCGGACGATGCTGTCGGTTTGGGCGGCACGCTTCACGAAGTTCTCGTGCAGGGTTTCCGCAGCATCCTGTACGGCTTGCGCTTCGCGGCGGGTGTCGTTGGTAGCGAGTTCGCGTTCCCACTTCCTGCGGTTCTGACTGACGCTGGTAGTCTGCAAGTGATTGTTCAGCAGGCGGAGGGTGTCTGCACCCAGAACAATGTCGCACGCCATGCTGCAATTGGAGCTTCGTGGTAGGTGATGAAACGTCCTTCCGCAAGCGGGTAGCGGCTGAATACGGCAACGGGAGAATGCCGCGAATGGAGTCGTCCGCAGGAATAAGGGCGTAGGGCCAGTGCGAAAGGGCGCGGCGCAGACTGTCTGTCGTGAAGTGGGGATTGTCGCCGAACTCTTGGAAGCAAAGCACATCGACATGACGCTGCTGCATGTAACGGGCTATTTCCTTGCAGGAGTATCCGGTGATTTCGTTGCCGAAATGATGTACGTTGTAGGTGGCTACGGTGAGGCAGCCGCCGGACTTGCCTTTCCGGTTCGACGTCGGAGCAGTGGCAGGCACATCATCATCGGTGGAACCGAACCGGACGACTGCCGTCAGATATTCCCAGTTGAAGAAGAAGGCTGCCAAAGGAACGATAGCCCACTTCTTGCGTGCCAGCGCCCAGCAAAGGGCTGTTATCAGGCAGGACACCAGTAATATCGGTACGGCAAGTCCCAGCAGGGGCATCACCACAGAGCTGTCCGGATGATAATGTCCGGAACGGGATGCTGCAATGGTAACGGCAGCCAGCATCCACGTGGCACCTACCGGCATCCAACGCAAGAGCCTTTGACTGCGGATTTTCCCATAAACGAGATTTTAGGGGTTAGTGGTTAGTAGTTAGCGATTAGGGTTTAGTGATTAGTTTTTACTTTGTCACTGCATTAATCACTTTCCCGTCCAGAAACGCTTTCACATTGTCCAGCATGATCTGCATGAGGCGTTCGCGTGCTGCGGCGCTTGCCCATGCGATGTGTGGGGTGATGTAGCAGTTCTTGGCGGTGAGCAGCGGGTTGTCGGGGCGGGGCGGCTCTTGTGAGAGCACATCCAGTCCGGCGGCAAGGATAGTGCCGTTGTTCAGGCGTCGGCAAGGTCTTGTTCGTTGATGAGCGGGCCTCGTCCGGTGTTGATGAGGATGGCGTTGGGCTTCATCTGCTTCAGGCGGGCGGCATTAACCAGTTCGCGGGTGGAGTCGGTGAGGGGACAGTGCAGACTGATGATGTCGCAGTTGGCAAAGAGTTCGTCGAGTTCCGTCTTTCTGATTTCGGGGGGAAGCTGGAAGGTGGATTTGGAAGTGTAGGCATGCACTTCCATGCCGAAACCGATGGCAATGCGGGCGGTGTTGTAGCCGGTTTGTCCCAAGCCGATGATACCGATCTTCTTGCCGCGCAGTTCAATGAGCGGAGTGTCCCAGAAGCAGAAGTCGGGATTGCTGCTCCAACGGCCCTTGCGCACTTCGTCGGTGTAGTGCTGCACTTGCTGGGCTATGTTGAGGATGTGCGCAAAGACCATCTGGCTACGGAAGGAGTGCTGTATGCCGGGATGTTGGTGACGACAATGCCCCGTTCTTTGGCAGCGGCAATATCGACAACGTTGTATCCGGTGGCAAGGACGCCGATGTATTTCAGATGGGGCAGCGCAGCTATGGTATCTGCGTTGAGCACAACTTTATTGGTCAGCAGAATATCCGCTCCGGCAGCGCGTTCCGTAACTTCCGAAGGTGCAGTGCGGTCGTAAACAATGCACTCTCCCAAACTTTTCAATTCGTCCCAGGAAAGATCTCCGGGATTGGCGGCATAACCGTCGAGAACTACTATTTTCATGATTATCGGTGATTTGGTGTTAATACTTACAGTTTAATCTTATGCTAAGTGCCTCCTGTCCCTAATCATTCCCTTTCTTTCCCCATAGGCTTGCATCCTTTCTTTGTGCTTTTGTTCGGCGGGGTTGTCCTGCGGTTGCCAGATGCGGTGGTCTTTCAGGTCGTCGGGCAGGAACTGCTGGCGGACAAAGTTGCCGGGATAGTCGTGGGCATATTTATAGTTGTCGCCGTAGCCAAGCTGTTTCATCAGTTGGGTGGGGGCGTTGCGCAGGTGCAGGGGGACGGGCAGGTTGCCTGTCTGCCGCACCAGGGAGAGGGCATCGTTGATTGCCATGTAGGCGGAGTTGCTTTTGGGGCTGGTGGCGAGGTAGATGGTGGTCTCTGCCAGTGGGATGCGTCCTTCGGGCCAGCCCACTTTCATGATGGTGTCGAAGCAGGCATTGGCAAGCAACAGGGCGTTGGGGTTTGCCAGTCCGATGTCCTCGGAAGCGGAGATGACAAGGCGACGGGCTATGAAAGCGGGGTCTTCACCGCCTTCCACCATGCGTGCCAGCCAGTAGATGGCTCCGTCGGGGTCGCTGCCGCGAATGGACTTGATGAAGGCGGAGATGATGTCGTAGTGCATTTCGCCGTCTTTGTCGTAGGCAAGGGGATTCTGCTGGAGGCGTTCGGTCACCATCTCATCGGTGATGACCACAGGGTCGCCGGCTTCGGACTGCACAACGAGGTCGAGGATGTTGAGCAGTTTACGGGCATCGCCGCCACTGTAACGGAGCATGGCGGTAGTCTCCCTGAGCTCTATCTGCCGTTCTTTCAGTTGGACATCCGTCGTTACGGCACGTTGCAGGAGTTCCAGCAGGTCGTCCTTCTCCAGCGATTTCAGCACGTAGAGCTGGCAGCGCGACAGCAGCGGACGGATCACCTCGAACGAGGGGTTCTCGGTGGTGGCGCCTATCAGTGTCACCGTACCCTGCTCCACCGCACCGAGCAGCGAGTCTTGCTGCGACTTGCTGAAACGGTGGATTTCGTCGATGAACAGTATGGGGCTTGCCTGTGAGAAGAAACGGTTGCTCTTGGCGCGGTCTATCACGTCGCGCACGTCCTTCACACCGCTGGTGACGGCGCTGAGGGTGTAGAATGGCGTTTCCAGCTTGTTGGCTATAATCTGCGCAAGCGTTGTCTTGCCCACTCCCGGAGGGCCCCACAGGATGAAGGAGGAGATGCGTCCTGCGTCAATCATCTTGCGGAGCACCGCTCCCGGTCCTACCAAGTGTTTCTGACCGATGTATTCGTCTAATGTCTTCGGCCTGAGACGTTCTGCCAATGGTTGCATAAATCGCTAAAAGATCATCAGTATCATAAACCGTACTCCGCCTTTCTTCACTCCCGGAATGTCGGTATAGGTGAGGCGGCGTACATATTCTATATGCAGCAACTTGAAGATGTTGTAGATGCCCACGCTGGCTTCGACGTAGGGCGTATGGCCCATGACATGGCTGGTGGGCATGCCGTCGCGCATAGGGAAGAGGAACAGGTCGGAATTGCTGCTTTTGTAGGGGTTGTTCTTGTCGGTCAGTGTGCCCCACATGCCGCGGATGCGGAACATCTCTCTCCACTTCAGCTTCTTGATGAGGGGAATGCGGTTGAAGAGCTTCCCGTTCATGTCGTAGCTGAGGGCGAGCGAGGCGTAACGGTCGTTCAGGAATTCCATGTTGTCGATAAGGTTGAACGATTCGTTGTTCTGGGTGATGTATGAAAGGTTTGCCATAGGCAGGTTCAGCAGCGGGAAGGGGACGGTGTTCCACTGTGCGCCTGCGCGGGCTGTGACGTCCAGCTTGCCCCATGAGCCGAACCAGAAGCGCTTGCGGATGCTGGCTTCCGTAAGGTTGAAGTTGTATTCGCCGCCCAGCACGCCTTTCAGTCCGACGGTGTGCGAAAGGGTGAAGGTGGGCGCATCCAGCGATACGGGTACGCGGCGCTGCTTGGTGTTGACAAACGTCTCACCGGGGGCATAACGCAGGGTCAGACCCAGTTCGGTGGTGGTGATGTCGTGCACCAGTGTGTTCTTCTCGTCCCACTCGCCGGGAGTGGTTCCGTTGTTCTTCCAGTATTGCAGCATGCCGGCAGGCTGGTCGTTGCGGTGGCGCGCCATGGCCTTGACGGAGAAGCCGGTGTTGGTCTCCAGTTCGTAGGTGAGGGTGGCGTCGCGCATGTACGACATCTGGTCTACGGTGGTCCATTTCCAGCCGACGAACATATTGTCCTTGTCCGTTGCCAGATACTTGTCCATGGGAGACATCACGTCGTAGGTGTACTGGAAGGCGAGGTAGTGCTTGGGGAATTCCCAAAGGACGTATTCGCGCTTGTTGAAGGAGTAGGCGGCCTGTCCGGAGTAGAACCATTTCTTGTCCCGCGTGCCGTAGGCCCCGTACCCGCTGAAACTCCAGTGAGGATGCAGGTTGCCGGTGGTCATGCCGCTGAGACGGAAACGGGTGCCGTTCACGTAGTTACTGGTGATCATGGTGTTGATGGGTCCGAAGTCGAACTTGCTGGGGTGCTTTTTGCTGCCCGTCTCCACGAAGTTCTCTATCAGCGCCTTTGCACCGAAAATGACGTATTTGAAGCCCGGTATCTGCTCGATGCGGTTCATGAATACGTCCATGGAGCTTTCCTTCTTGGTGAGTGGCACCTGACGCACTTTGGCCCAGTATTCGTCACTCTTGGCAAGCATGTTGGCTTCCTTGATGACGTTCCCTTTCAGGCGGAAAAGACGGGGTTCTATCTCGTCGAATTTATAGTCGCTGTACTTGGTGGTGCGCTGCACTTCCAGTCCTTGTATGCCTTTCATCAGGGCGAGCTCTACGGTCATGTCGTCGTCGGTGAGCACCCAGTTGCTGTCGGGCAGTTGCTCAAACTGCTGCACGATGTCGAGGTTCTCCACGAAGTTGACGCCTGTCTTTTTGGGCAGGTTCATAATGGCTTTCTTTACGGCGTAGGTGGAGTCTTTCACCACGTACAGGTGTCCGGTGAAGCCGAAGTCCTGTGAGTTCTGGGGCACGAAAGTGAGGTGGACGCATTCTTGCTTGTCCACCATGAGCGTGTCCATGAGGTAGAACTTGTAGAAGCTGATGGCTCCGCGTCCGATGGGGCTGACGAAGCGGCGTTGCAGCAGGCGGATGTCGTCATCGTAGATGTTGACGTCGGAAAAGACGTCGGTGAGGATCGTGCCCAGCATATCGCCTGTATTGAAGAATTCTTCGATGCCGCTGGAGTTCATACCCTCGATAATGGTCTTTTCGCTTTTGGGATTCTTACGGTAGATGGTCTTGGAGGAGGTCTCCTTAATGGAGATGGGCAGGATCATCTTGTTGGTTTTGGGCGATACCTCCACCTGATCCTTGAAGAAGGAGAATTTCTTGTAGATGCCTTTCTCCATTTTCTCCGGCGTGACGTCGTTGACGGACATCTTCATCTTCTCGTACTTCTGGTACTGGTAATAGTCGTTCTCCTCCAGCTTCAGGGCTTTCTTGTTCTCGATGACTTTCTTCATGAACTCTACGGCAGGGTTGTTCTTGCGCGAGTACTTCTCTTTCTTGGGCTTGACAACAACCTCGGAGAGCATCACGTCGGCAGGAGCCAGCTCCACGTTGAGTACTTTTGTGCCGGGGGCGAATTTCACTTTTTTGGTGATGTAACCTATGGCGGAGAATGTCAGCTCATTCCAGCCTTTACGAGTCTCTACCTGGTATTCTCCCTCTGCATTGGAGATGCTCCCACGCCTTTTCCTTCATATTGTACGGTGATGTACATCAGCGGTTCGTGGGTGAGGGAGTCTGTTATGACCCCTTTTATCTGCGCCGACACACCGGTGGAGACGGATAACAGAAGCAGGAGAAGCAGAGCTATGCTATATATTTGTTTCATACATTTCATAATCAATTTGCAAAGTTAGCAATTTGCAGTTAATCAAGAAGCAAATATTTTTTAAAGAATAAGAGGGATACTTAAGAGAGAGCAAGAGCTTTTCTATATCTTTTCTCCGTTTATCAACGTCTGTACGATGCGCTCGGCTGTACGTCCGTCCCAGCGGTCGGGCAGGGTGGTGTGTTTCCAGTCGCCATGCAGCAGTTTGTCGAGAGCGGCGGAGAGGGCAATGGAGTTCTCCCCGACGAGCTCATTGGTTCCGAAACGCCACGTTTCCGGGTGTTCGGCGTAGGTGTTGAGCGTGATGCAGGCACATCGAGGAAAGTGGCTTCTTCGGCAATGTTGCCGGAGTCGGTCACGATGCCCTTGGCTTGGTTGATGAGGAAGCCGAAGTGCAGATAGCTCTGGGGCGGCAGAATGTGCAGGTGGGGCATGTCAAGCCCCAGTGATTTTATGGCGCGTTCCACGTAGGGATGCATGGGGGCCACGACAGGCATGTCGCCAGCCTTCGCTGCCAGCGTCTGCATCAGGGAACAGAGTACGGCTTTCTTTTCCAGCAGGTCGTGGCGGTTCAGGGTGAGCAAGAGGTAGTTTCCCTTGCGCAGTCCGAGGGTGGAGAACCATAGCGGCTGCATCAGGCGGTGGCGGTTGTAGCGGATGGTGTCGATGAGTATATTGCCCACGTAGTGGATGTATTCCGGTATCATCCTTCTTGGTTGAGGTTGCGGTTGGCCACCATTCCGGCAGTGAAGAGGTAGTCGGAAATGGCGTCTACGATCGTGCGGTTCACCTCACGCGGCATATTCATATCGAACGAACGCGTACCGGCAATGACATGGGCTACCTTCAGACCGCGCTTCTTGGCTACGATGGCGCAGCTCATGGTGGCGGTCATGTCGTCCACCACCAGCACTACTTGGGCGGGATGTCCGTTGAGTTCCTCTTCGAAAGCGAGCATAATGGAAGCCGCCACCCGCGAATGGTCGCGTCCGCTGATGCCCAAGTAAGCGTCGGGCTTAGGCATGGCGAGGTCGGAAAAGAGCGAGGCATCCAAAGTGGTGTCGTCCTGAGGACCGGTGTAGACTATGCGATAGGATATGTTTTTACCCGCTTCTCTGGCTGCGTCTATGGCGCGGCACAGGGGGGCAATCTTCATGAAGTTGGGACGTGCGCCCGATACGATGGTTATTTTCATTGCTCATATAAATTGGTGAGACAAAAATACATTTTCTTAGGGAAATTATTTGTTACTTTGCAAAAAAAGAAATCCTTTCATGCCTACATTTGTTCAGATACTCGACTTTATTGGCACATTTGCCTTTGCCATCAGCGGCATACGCCTTGCTTCGGCGAAGCGCTTCGACTGGTTCGGCGCTTATGTGGTGGGGTTCGTAACAGCCATTGGAGGCGGTACGATACGTGATCTCCTGCTGGATGTCACTCCCGGCTGGATGACAGATCCTATTTATCTGATATGTACCGGACTGGCCTTGCTGTGGGTTATCTTCTTCGGGAAGCACCTCATACACCTGCACAACACGTTCTTCATCTTCGATACTATCGGCTTGGCACTGTTTACGGTGGTGGGAGTGGGCAAGAGCCTCTCTCTGGGCTATCCCTTCTGGGTGGCAATCATCATGGGCAGCATTACCGGAGCTGCGGGGGGCGTGATACGCGATGTCTTTATCAATGAAATTCCTCTCATATTCCGTAAAGAGATTTATGCAATGGCATGCGTGGTGGGCGGTACGGCCTACTGGATATGCGAGCTGGCGGGCATGCACTCCTACGGTTGCCAGGTGATAGGCGGGATGTCTGTGTTCATCACCGTATCCTTGCTGTGAAATATAAGATATGTCTGCCCATACTCTCCGGAAACGACGGGGAGGAAGAGGGGAAAGAAAGCTGACTTTTAGATGCCTTTTCCGGTGCTTGTGTTTGCCTGTAATGACGGTGTGCTTTCATTACAGGCAAACATTTCTTGTGACCCCAACCTGTGCTCTTCTCTTCATAGGGCCTGTTTTTATTTATCTTATGGTAATATTACTATAATTTAGCGCTAAAATCACCTCTCACGCCCGTTTATGTTGTTTCCGCATCGCCTGAAAACTGCCAAAACAGGGGGTAATATCTGTCAAATGTTAGTTTTCACCCCAAAGACTACCCGTATTCCATCCCTCCTGATTCGGAAATTTCCGTATACTTGCAACCACTAAACCTAAACGAATATTAACCATAAAAAAAATTAGCAAAGTATGAACACTTACAGTTTTAGAAAAGATTTGCTTGCTGTGCAAGAAGAACTGCTTCGCTTTGCATACAAATTGACGTCCGATCGGGAAGAAGCGAATGATTTGTTGCAGGAGACCTCTCTTAAAGCCTTGGATAATGAAGACAAATACGAGCCCGATACCAATTTTAAAGGTTGGATGTACACCATTATGCGTAACATCTTTATCAATAACTACCGCAAGATAGTACGTGAGCAGACGTTCGTCGACCAGACCGAAAACCTGTACCACCTGAGCCTGCCGCAAGATTCCGGCTTTGCCAGCACCGAAGGAGCTTACGACCTGAAGGAAATGCACCGCATCGTCAATTCATTACCACGTGATTATAAAGTGCCGTTTTCCATGCACGTCTCCGGATTTAAGTACCGCGAGATAGCCGAACGCCTGGGACTGCCTCTTGGAACAGTAAAAAGCCGCATCTTCTTCACAAGACAGAAGCTGCAGGAGGAATTGAAGGATTTCATTTGATAAATTAAAACTTTTAATGCTCGATTTACTAAATGATATAAAACATATCTTTTGAATGAATAATTATAGGGTTATTTTGACTATATGTCAGAATAATCCTTTATATTTGTATATACCAAGTTAACCTGATGAACAAATCGTAAATTACCTATTGCAATGAAAAAAGAAATCAAATTCAGTCTTGTTTACCGCGATATGTGGCAGTCGTCCGGTAAATATCAGCCGAGAGTGGATCAGTTGGTGCGCATCGCCCCGCTGATTATCGAAATGGGATGCTTTGCCCGCGTCGAGACCAACGGCGGAGCCTTCGAACAAGTGAACCTTCTCTATGGCGAGAACCCGAATAAAGCGGTTCGTGCCTTTACCCAACCCTTCAAGGATGCAGGCATACAGACCCATATGCTCGACCGCGGGCTGAATGCGTTGCGCATGTATCCCGTACCCGCCGACGTGCGCCGCCTGATGTACAAGGTGAAACATGCGCAAGGCGTGGACATCACCCGCATCTTCTGCGGACTGAACGAAACGCGCAACATCATCCCTTCCATCCGTTATGCACTCGAAGCCGGAATGATTCCGCAGGCAACGCTCTGCATCACCCATTCGCCTGTACACACAGTGGAGTATTATGCCCGCATAGCCGACCAACTCATTGAGGCCGGAGCCCCCGAAATCTGCTTGAAAGACATGGCGGGCATCGGTCGTCCGGGGATGCTGGGAGAACTGACGAAGACAATCAAAGAAAGGCATCCCGACGTATTGATACAGTATCATGGGCATAGCGGACCGGGACTTTCGATGGCTTCCATCCTCGAAGTCTGCGAGAACGGCGCCGATATCATAGATGTGGCCATGGAACCCATGTCGTGGGGAAAGGTGCACCCGGATGTTATTTCCGTACAGGCAATGTTGCGCGATAAGGGTTTCCAAGTGCCCGACATCAACATGAAAGCTACATGAAAGCTCGTGCCATGACGCAGGAGTTTATAGATGACTTTCTCGGCTATTTTATGGATCCCACCAACAAGCATATGTCGTCCCTGCTCTTGAAATGCGGGCTTCCGGGCGGCATGATGGGCTCTATGATGGCAGATTTGAAAGGTGTACATTCCGGCATCAATATGATACTGAAAGGTAAGAACCAGCCCGAACTCAGCATAGACGACCTGCTGGTGATGCTCTTTGATGAAGTGGAATATGTATGGCCCAAACTGGGGTATCCGCCTTTGGTAACTCCGTTCAGCCAGTACGTCAAGAATGTGGCGCTGATGAACGTGATGCAACTGGTGAAAGGTGAAGAGCGCTGGACAATGATCGACAATCATACCTGGGACATGATTCTGGGCAAGAGTGGCCGCTTGCCGGGCGAACTGGCTCCTGAAATCATTGAACTTGCCAAATCCAAAGGCTACGAGTTTGTCGATACCGACCCGCAATCCAACTATCCGGACGCTTTGGACGACTACCGTAAAGAAATGGACGAGAACGGCTGGGAATATGGCGAGGACGATGAGGAGCTTTTTGAACTGGCCATGCACGACCGGCAATATCGTGACTATAAGTCGGGTGTTGCCAAGAAGCGTTTCCAAGATGAACTGGAACGTGTCAAGGATGCATCTATGATGAAGAACGGATATTCGGAAGAGGAAATAAAGAAACTGAAACGGGCCAAAGCAGACCCTATCATAGCTCCGTCCAAAGGACAGGTGCTTTGGGAGGTTTCGGTAGAAGGGCCGTCGGCAGCACCGTTCATCGGACGCAAGTATCAGCATGACGAGGTGTTCTGTTATCTCTCCACCCCTTGGGGAGAATACGAAAAGGTGATAACCGGATTTACCGGTCGTGTTGTGGAAATATGTGCTCAGCAAGGCGCCAATGTCAATAAAGGAGATGTGATAGCATATATCCAAAGAAGCGATATCTTTGCGTAAATAAAAGAATAAGTGAAAAGGGCCGTATCATTGCCCTCCGAAAGGGAGGGAGGATACGGCCCTTTTATATTTACCTTTTACAAGTTGCGGCTTTCCCCGGCACTCATTTCTGCTTTTGCACATCTTTCTCTTCCAAATGTCTTTCTATCACTTCTTTAAGTTCCTCTTGCTTGTAGGGCTTTGTCAGGAACTCATTGCATCCGGCCTTCAGGGCTGCTTGCCTGTCACACTCGTAGGCATAGGCGGTGAGGGCGATAATGGGTATTTTAGGCGAAGTTCACGAATGATTTTCGTAGCATCCAGACCGTCGAGGTTGGGCATCTTCATATCCATCAGGATGAGGTCGGGATGCAGCTCTTCAAACATTGTTACGGCCTCCATACCGTCCCTGGCACGTTCCAAATGGTATGACTTTCCCAAAATGGCCCTGACGAGAATATAATTGCTGTCTGTATCTTCCGCCACCAGTATGGTGGGAAGCCCGGGCTTTGAGGATTCATGGGGCTGTTCGGAGCCTTGATGCTCTTCGCCGGAAAAGGAGGCATTGTTTTCCTTTTGGGCATAGGTTGGGGCGTTGACGCCCGATTTATGTATGTCGGCATGCTTGTCTGCTGTTTCTTCTTGTTTCTCCGGCAGGGTAAAGGTGAAGGTGGTTCCTTTGCCCATTTCCGAGCTGGCAGAGATTGTGCCGCCCAATCGTTCAATAATGGTTTTGCAGATGGACAATCCCAGTCCTGTGCCTTGTGCAAAGCTATTCATCTTGACGAAACGTTCAAAGACCTTGTCCAACTTGCCGGCTTCGATGCCGATGCCGGTGTCGCTGACGTGGAACTCTATCCCGTCTCCTTTGCGGCGATACCCATAGCTGACTTTGCCTGGGTGGTGAATTTAAAGGCATTTCCGATAAGGTTGGATATCACCTGGAAGATGCGGTTCTTGTCTCCTTCGATGGTTATCTCTTCGTCCGAAGGCTCGTAGATGAGTTTCACCCCCTGCGGACAGCGGAACTTCAGCGCATCGAATATCTCCCTGCAGAGTGAATGTAGGCGGACGGGAGTGATGGTGAACTCCACTATGCCTGCTTCAATCTTGGAAAGGTCGAGAATCTCGTTGATTAGTTGCAGCAGACGTTCGTTGTTGGCTTCCACAATGTCGTAGAAGCTTTTCCGTTCTTCGGCATCGGTGCTTTCGGCAATGATTCTGGAGAAGCCTACAATAGCATTGAGCGGGGTGCGTATTTCGTGGCTCATGTTGGCAAGGAAGGCGGACTTCAATTGGTCGGAAGCCTCTGCTTTTTCTTTGGCAACGAGGAGTTCCTGCTTCATCCGTTCCATTTCGGTGATATCCCATTCGATGCTCAGCAGGATAGGGGAGAAGTCTTTGCTCTCGATGCGCATTTTCCGTTTGTCGAGGATGATGGATTTGCCGTTTTGGTCGTACTCCTCGGTGATCCAATGCTTTTCGATGCCGGTTTCGGCTATCTCCATGTCCTGCTTTCTCTTTTTCTGTGCGGTGTCAAAGGGGTAGAAGTCGAAATCGTCTTTGCCCAACGCTTCCTTCATGGGAATGTTCCGGTTGTACGATTCACGATTACGGTATAAGTACTTGAAATTGTTTTTGATGTCTTTCACAACGATGCCTGCCGGAAGGTTCTCGATGGTCTTGTCCATCACTTGGCTGAACCGTTTGATCTGTTGCTCGTCTTTGATGCGCTGCGTGATGTCTTTTCCGAACGCCCACAGGCTGTATTCGCCTTCGTCGCTTGTCACCCAAAAGGCATTGCCTTCCATGGCCAGTACTTCCGGGTGGAGGGGCAGAGGGTTGTAGAAGATGAAACCTTTGCGTTGGCTTCCTTTGGGTATGGACGCTTTTATTCTGTTCCACTCTTCCTCGTTGCGTGCGTGCGAGTTCACCTGATAGATTTTCAGTTGGGTGATATCATCTGTCAGTCCGATGTTGTGGTGCTGCCTGAAGAAGCGGTTGGCAAATATGAGGGTTCCGTCTTCGTGGGCGGCAAAGATGTCTTCGGTGGCATTGTTGATGGCATGCGTCAACAGGGTGATGTCATTGCGCCGCTGCTGGATATCGGTGATGTTCTGTATGTATCCTTCGAGGACAGTGTGTCCACCGGGTCGTTTCTCGCAGGAGAAGGTCTTTTGGCGGATATAGAACACTTTTTGCCGGAAGTGGATGCGATACTCCACGCTTTCTTTCATGTCTCCTTGCAGGTTCTCGTCGAGCCATTTGCAGAATATCTCCCTGTCTTCGGGCAGTATGTGTGTTATGTAGCTGTCGAGTGAGACGGTCTGTTGTTCCTCATCGAGCGTGATGTCGGAGTATCCGGAGTAGCAGATGCATTCCTTGCCGGAGTCGTACCACCACCTTCCGATGAGCGCTACTTTCTGTATTTCGTTCAGTTCGTAATTCTTCTTTTCCAACTCCAGTTTGCGCTGGCTTCGTTCTGTGATGTCGCGATATTGGCAGAGCACCATATCTTCGTAGGGGCGCATGATGCACTTGAAGAAGTAGGTCTTGCTGTCGGTGGCAAGCTCATAGTTCCGGCTGGAGACTTCTCCTCGCAGAAGCACTTTCTTGAACTCCGGTAGATTTGCCGGTAAGTGGAGGGTGGAAGCAGCTGGAGTAGGTTCTTGTCCAGCAACTGGTCTTCTGTCAGAAACCATAGGTTGACGTTGTGCACTGCGATGTCCACGCAAACTCCGTCCCGATCCAGTAGGATCATGGTGTCTGACGTCAAGTTCAACAGCTTTTCGGCATTCTCTGCCTTTTTCAGGATGTTTTTCATTTTTCTATCGGTTAAGCTCTTTGTGCCTTTTCCCATGCGCCATTGGTCTGTCCCCGGCGTTTGTACAGGTAGCTGAAGCCACGTATAACGTTGATATTCATAAAAAGGAAATAGTAGGGAATAAAAAGTATCTTGTTTTTGATACGTTTCTTAGACAGATAATATCCCCAGCTCGCCATGAGGTAGAACAATGTTTGCAAGAGCCAGATGACGGCATAGAACAAAGGAGAGTCTGTCGTAAAAATAAGAATTGTGTTCAGAGGAAGTAATGAGAATAGTAAAACAGGTGTCAGCGACCACCGTAGTACGCGGTGGGAGATATATTGGAAACAAAATGTGCCGTAGCGCAACGGGTTGAGCAGTGTGCGCAGGCGCCAGACGGACTGTAAACCGCCGGCAGCGATCCGCACTTTCCGTTTTTCCTCTTCGTGCATGTCTGCCGAACCGCTTTCGGTGGCATAGGCATCGGCACAATAGGCGATGGTGTATCCGCGCATCACGATGCGCAGGGAGAGGATGAAATCGTCCAGCAAGGTGTCAGCAGGCATTTCCTCGAACAGTTCGCGGCGGATGGCGAACAGCTCGCCGGCTGCTCCTACTGCGGAGTAGAGGCGGGCATCGAGTTTCTTGAGAGCGGATTCGTATTTCCAGTAGAGGCCCTCGCCACCGGATGCGGCGTTGTCTTTGGCCTGTACGGCGATGCGCTTTTCTCCTGCCACGCAGCCCACTTCGGGGGTGACAAACGCATGCACTATTTCGCGCAATGCTTCGCGGTTGAGGTTCGTGTTGGCATCGGTGAAGACAACGAGCGGTGTGGTTACGAAGTGGATTCCCCGGTTCAGCGCAGCGGTTTTTCCCTGCCGTTGGGGCTGGTGGAGTACGGTGCTTGCGGCCAGTGCGAAAGGCGTTCGTTGGTACGGTCGTTGCTGCCGTCCGTCACCCAAAGTATATGCAGTTTGTCGGCAGGATAGTCCAGAGAAAGGCAGTTGCGCATTTTCTCATCTACGACGTCTTCTTCGTTGTAGGCGGCGATGAACAGAGTCAGGTCGGGGAGGAAGTCATCTGCCGGTGGGGGTGGGGCGGCTGTTTTGCGAAAACATTCCTTCAGTTTGACAAGGGCATAGAGGAGCATTCCATAACCTATATATGTATAGAACACAATGAATAAGCCGATCCAAAAGATGATTTCGAGAGCCCCCATCAATATTTAGAATATAAATAATTATCTTTCAGTAACTTGAGATTAACGTCCAAAGATATGTATAATCTTTTAGTGCTGCAAGGGAAAGGAGGAATATATTGTTGATTTATGGTGAGCGGTTAATCATCAATCATCAAATTGCCAATGTCAATCATCCAATTGTCAATGTTAATTACAGAATTGTCAATGTCAATCACAGAATAATCCTTTTTCTTAAAAAGCCTCGGTCATGTTGAAGTAGAACAATGTTTGGTTGTTTACTGTGTTTTTACCCAAATCCAGACGCACGTTCATACGGGGCTGCACTTCGATGCGCAGGCCTACGCCATAGTTGGGCAGCACACCTTCAATCTTGCCCATGGTGGGGCCCATGAAGCCGCATCCGGTCCATGCCACGAAGCCGATGTGGTGCAGCATGCGCTTCATCCAGTTGCTCCGGTCGGTATTTATCATCTGGCGGTATTCGGCATGATGACATGAGAGGATTTGTCACGATATTGTCCCATGTAGTAGCCGCGCAGGTCGAAGGGAGTGCCGGTCAGTGAATATTGGGTGAGGGGGACGTTGCCGAACACGTTTTTGCTTTGCGCTGTCCAGGCGAGCACCTTGCGGCGGCCTACGGACTTGTACTGGCGGTAGTCCATTTCCAGTCGGTAGAAGTTGTTGTCGCTGCCAAACGCCTTGCTGTACATCATACCCCGGAAGTCAAGGTAGACGCCTTTGTAAGCATTGGCGGGGATGTCGCGGCTGTCGTAGGTGAGGAGGAAGCCCAGGCCGGAGTTGAAGTTCTTGTAACCGCTTGCCGTACCGCCGGCTGCCACGTAGTCGGGTTCTTCTATGAGATGTTTGGCGGGATCGGTGATTTTGTCGTAGTTGATGTCCACTTGGGGGCCGGCAAACACGTTGCTTTCGCCCAAACGGAACAGAAACCAGGGATTGATTTGTATGCCGCTGTAACGATATTTGCTGGTGCTGTCGCTACGGATGTAATTCTTGTTCGTATTGTAGCCTATGCCGTAGAAGTTGTCTTCAGTGTTCTTGTAGACGAATTTTCCGAAGATGCGGAAGCGGTCGCCTTTAAAGAAGAGTTGCGGTTTCACCATCAGGTTGACGCCGCCCTTGAACATATAGGCTATGGACATCGGCAGCACCGAACGCAGTTGTGTGGTGTCGCCGGGATTCATACGGAAGGTCATCAGGCGCTTCCGCCTATCAGCGCACCGAAGTCGGGTGTATAGCTTGGGCCACCCAATATGTTGTAATGGAAATTTCTGCGAGCACCCTTTGTTTGCGCAGTTCCTTTTTGCTCAGTGCGGAAGTAGTGTCGTTGGTAACCGTAGGGGACTGTTCTTGTGCTGAAACACTTACAGTTGTCAGTATAATAGTAAATATACCCAGTATATATCTTTTCATATCGTACGAATGTGGCTGCAAAGAAAACTATTTTATTTGAATCGGTTTTTAGAAGAATAAGATAAATAAATCTAAAGAGGGCGCTAAAAATTATCAAAAAAGACATTACATTTGCTCTTTTGTCCGGTTCTCGAATTGGGTACGGGAAAATCCGTTCCGTAAGATGAACTTTGTTTGCCTTGCGGGATGAGACGGGCCATCTCACGAGATGATTTTGGGGCTCGCGGGATGAATTATTTCTTATATCGA
>ENA-OQLB01000478-OQLB01000478.1-human-gut-metagenome-genome-assembly--contig:-NODE-478-length-22622-cov-2.389064_pt1 | contig 22622 bp, 38 predicted proteins | sample MGYA00242656_ERZ504813 | MGnify/ENA primary metagenome ERZ504813 (study PRJEB26092, sample SAMD00036388) | human gut metagenome | host: Homo sapiens | study: EMG produced TPA metagenomics assembly of... | reverse complement strand
CACCGCTCCGGCGGATCTCCGCGCCAAGAGCCGCCGCAAGCGGCGGTTGCGCTCCGAAGCGCTCGCTGCGGCTCGGTGTGCGGCACGCATCTGCGTTGCCAAAATGCTCGATAAGACATCCAGTATTATCTGCGCTTTTGGCTTAGCAGCTGCCGCACCTCGCTCGCCGTATCGGCACTTAGAATTATGCGGTATTGCCTTTACAATAAACAGCGGCCCCGACGGGGCGGCGAAAATAACACGGTAAGGATGGTTCACCAAAATGGCGGAATTTTCCCCAAAATTTAAAGAGGCCTGAGTCTGGTACAAAAGCCGGGCCGTTACACGGGCGGCGAGCCGGGCTGCATCTACAAGGATAAATCCAAGGTGGATGTGCGCATGGCGTTCTGCTTTCCGGATACCTATGAGATCGGCATGTCCTTTCTGGGCGAGAAGATCCTGTACGATATTCTGAACCGCCACGAAAAACTGGTGGTGTGAGCGCGCCTTTATGCCATGGACGGACATGAAGGTCCAGATGGAGCGGCTGGACATCCCGCTGTACTGCCTTGAAAGCAAGGACCCGCTGACGGATTTTGACATTGTCGGCTTCTCTCTTGAATATGAGCTGTGCTATACGAATGTTCTGGCAATGCTGCGTCTGTCGGGCATTCCGCTGCGGGCCGCCGACCGTGATGAGCGGTGGCCGCTCATCATCGCGGGCGGCCCCTGTGTATGCAACGCCGAGCCGATGGCGGACTTCTTTGATGTCATGCAGCTTGGCGAGGGCGAGCAGATGCTGCAGGACATCTGTGCAGCCGTTGAGGCAAGGGCAAAAAAGCGGGGCTGGGATAAAGAACAGCTGCTGTTGGAGCTGGCAAAGATCCCCGGCGTCTATGTGCCGTCCTTCTACGATGTGACCTACAAGGCGGATGGCCGCATCGAGGCTGTCACGCCCAAACCGCCCCGGCGTGCCGCCGCGCGTGACAAAGGCCATCGTGCAGGATATGGACAGCTTTACCCCGCCGGAAAACTTCGTGGTGCCGCTTGTGGGCGCGGTGCAGGATCGCGCCTGTGTCGAGGTGCTGCGCGGCTGCGTCCGCGGCTGCCGCTTCTGTCAGGCGGGCCAGCTCTACCGTCCCTTCCGGGAGCGCAGCCCCAAGCTTATCAGCGACAGTGCACGGATGCTCTGCCGCAACACCGGCTATGATGAACTGAGCCTTTCCAGTCTTTCGACCTCCGACCACTCCCGGCTGGAGGATATTCTTGACAACCTCAACTCATGGGCGGAGTCCGACCATGTAAGTCTTTCGCTGCCCAGCCTGCGTGTGGACAACTTCTCGCAGTCCCTTGTGGAAAAGACCACCAAGGTCCGCAAGAGCGGCCTGACCTTTGCTGCCGAGGCCGGCACCCAGCGCCTGCGCGATGTCATCAATAAGAATGTCACATGGGAGCAGATCGAGCGCGGCTGCCGCATCGCCTTCTCTGAAGGGTACACCTCGGTCAAGCTTTACTTTATGATGGGTCTGCCCACCGAAACGATGGACGACATCAAGGGAATTGCCGACACCGCCCAGCAGGTGGTGGATCTGTTCTATAAGATCCCCGACCGCCCGAAGGGCAAGGGTGTTCAGGTCACGATCAGTGTGGCCTGCTTTGTGCCCAAGCCCGACACGCCGTTCCAGTTCTGCGCGCAGGACCGCCGCGAGTCCCTGCAGGAAAAGCAGAAATACCTGCTCAGCTGCGTACATTCCCGCAAGATCAAGGTCAACTACCACGACAGCACCACCAGCGTGCTGGAGGGCGTGTTTGCCAAGGGTGACCGCCGTCTGGGCCGTGTGATCAAGACTGCATTTGAGAACGGCTCCTTCTTTGACACATGGAGGAGTATTTCAACTACGACCGCTGGATCGAGGCGTTCAAAAGCTGCGGCATTGACCCTGATTTTTACAACTACCGCACCCTCGGTCTGGACGAGGTCACGCCCTGGGATCATCTCGATGTGGGTGTGACGAAGGCCCATCTGGTGCGTGAGTACAACAAGGCGCTGGAGGCCAAAACCACCCAGCCCTGCAACCGCCAGTGCAGCGCCTGCGGTGCCAACAAGCTGATCGGAGGATCGTGCTTTGACTACAGTAAGAATCTTTTTTGAAAAGTGCGGTGAGGCCGCCTACATTTCGCTGCTGGATCTGCAGCGCGTATTCCATCGGATGCTTAAAATGAGCAGCCTGCCGGTGTACTATACGCAGGGGTTCAACCCGCATATCTACCTTTCCTTTTCCTGCCCGCTGTCTCTGGGGCAGGAGAGCCTCTGCGAGAGCTGTGAGGTCAAGACGGAGCAGGAGAGCATCGAACCGCAGCGCTGGATCGATGCCCTGCAGCCGCTGATGCCGCGCGGCATCGTCATCACAAAGATCGCCCCAGCTAAGGAAAAGGTCGGCGAGATCGAGACCGCCGCCTATGAGATCACCATGCCGGCAAGCAGTGCCATTGCGCTGGATGCCTACAACAATGCAGAGCATGCCGAGGTCACAAAAAAGACCAAGCGCGGCCAGAAAACGCTCGATTTGAAGGCATACCTCGACCGCATTGCCTATACGGTCGAGGGCGATACGCTGCATTTTACGGCCGTGCTGCCCTGCGGCTCCGGCGAGGCACTGAACCTGAACCCGGCGCTGCTGACCGACTTCCTGCGCGAGCAGGGCGCTGCCCCTGTCTGGCAGTGCCGCGTGGTGAGGACGCACCTTTATAATAAGGCGGGCAAAGACTTCGAGTAAGAAAAGCCTTCCCCCGCGGGGAAAGGCAAAAAGCAAAAAATCTTCGATTTTCTGTTAAAACCCCTTGCCAAACGCCCGGTACAATGCTATAATACTAAAGCGTTAATGCCGCCGAGCCATCGGCGGGATAATGACACATCATTATACAGGCGGTCCTCTGACGAAACATCGTGTATGAACGTCGCAACAAAATGGAGGAATTCATAACATGGACGCAATGAAGCATTTTACCGAGGGTATGATCAAAGAGAACAAGCCCCAGTTCGAAGTCGGCGACACCGTTCGCGTCTCCGTCCGCATCAAGGAAGGCGACAAGGAGCGTATCCAGGCTTTCGAGGGCACCGTTATTGCTAAGAAGCATGGCGGCATCGCTGAGACCTTCACCGTTCGCCGCACCTCTTACGGTGTCGGTGTTGAGCGTGTGTTCCCGGTCAACAGCCCGTTTGTCGAGAAGGTTGAGGTCGTTCGCCGCGGCAAGGTCCGTCGTGCGAAACTGTTCTACCTGCGCGAGCGCACCGGCAAGGCTGCCAAGGTCAAGGCACGTATCTGAGCATACTGAGAAAAGGGGAGGACGGTTGGCGTTCTCCCTTTTTTCGTATTTTTCCAAAAGGTGGGATAAGACATGGGTGCAGCATTCAAGGCGCGCTACCGCCGCAACAAGGAAACACTGGAATGGTATGACGCCCTAGCCATGGCTGTGGCGATCATTGCACTGGTGTTTACCTTCGGTGTGCGCATCGTGAAGGTCGATGGACACTCGATGGATCACACGCTCTCCGATGGAGAGCGCATCCTTATCAATCTGCTCAAGGCGCCGGACTACGGCGATATTGTCGTGGTGGACGGCTATACCGACTACGGCAAGCCGCTGGTCAAGCGGGTCATAGGCATGGGCGGGGATACCATCGACATCGACTTTGAGGCCGGCATCGTCTACCGCAACGGTGTTGTACTCGAGGAGCCATACACCGCCGAACCCACCTATTTGTTTGAAAGCGTGGAATTTCCCATTACGGTGCCGGACGGCTGCCTGTTTTTGATGGGGGATAACCGCAATAACTCCACCGACAGCCGCGATGTCAGCGTAGGCTGCGTGGATGAACGCGATATTATGGGCGCAGCCGTGCTGCGCGTACTGCCCTTTGGCAAGATAGGAGCGGCCGAATGAGCCAGAGCGACATTATCAACAGCCGCCAGATCCAGTGGTTCCCCGGGCACATGACAAAGACCCTGCGCCTGATGGAAAAGGAGATCCGCAATGTAGACTGTGTTCTGCAGATCCTTGATGCGCGCATCCCGCTTTCCAGCCTGAACCCCGAGATCGAGCGCATTACCGCGGGCAAACCGCATCTGTATGTACTGAACAAGGCCGATCTGGCTGACCCCGAGATCACCAAGCAGTGGCTGGCCTACTTTACGAGTGCTGGCGCCGGCTGCATTGCGATGGACTCGAAGCAGCGCGGCCGTGCTACAGCCACCAAAAGTTTGATCGAAAAAGAACTTTCCGCCCTGATGGAGCGCCGCCGCAACCGCGGTATGGTCGGCGCGGCCATCCGTGTCATGATCGTGGGCATCCCCAATGTGGCAAGTCCACCTTCATCAACTCCTTTGCGGGCACGACCCGCGCCAAGGCTGCCAATAAGCCCGGCGTCACCCGCGGCAAGCAGTGATCATGTGTCAGTATTGACTGATGGATATGCCCGGCGTGCTGTGGAAAAAATTCGACTCGCTGGAAACGGCATCGAATCTGGCGTTCATCGGCTCTATCCGCGATGATATTCTGGATATTGAGGAGCTGGCCTGCGGCCTGCTTTCCAGCGTGCGGGGCATCTATCCCGCCCAGCTGCTGGCCCGGTATAAGTTGGAGGAGTCGGCGCTTGCGCTGCCGCCCTACGACCTTTTGCAGGCCATCGGCGCCAAGCGCGGTATGCTGATCTCCGGCGGCGAGGTCGATACCGAGCGTGCAGCCAAGATGCTGGTAGGGGAATTCCGCGCCAGCAAATGGGGGAGGCTCTCGCTGGAGCGCCCGCCGCAGCGCGCGGTACAGGAAGAACGGGGAAGAGGTGACGGACGATGCCCCGCAGGACGACTGGGACGACGAGCAGTAACGAGGCGCTTTACGCCTTTGACGCCGCAAAGCGTGCCGAGCATGGTGTGGTCTGCGGCGTGGACGAGGCAGGGCGCGGCCCGCTGTGCGGCCCTGTCTGCTGTGCGGCGGTCATCCTGAACCCCGATGATCCCATCGAGGGAGTCAACGACTCCAAGAAGCTGACCGAAAAGCGCCGTGATGCACTGTTTGAGGAAATTACAAATCGTGCGCTTGCATACAAAATTGTCTTTATCACACCGCAGGAAATTGATGAACGCAATATCCTGTGGGCTACCATGGACGGCATGGCGCAGGCTGTGGCCGGGTTGGAAATAACGCCCGATTATGTGCTGATCGACGGCAACCGCTGCCCGCCGGGGCTGATACAGCCCGCCGAAGCTGTGGTCAAGGGGGACGCCAACAGCGCCTCCATCGCGGCGGCCTCCATTTTGGCCAAGGTCAGCCGTGACCGCTATATGCTGGAGCTGGACAAGCAATATCCCCAGTACCAGCTGGCTAAGCACAAGGGCTATCCCACAAAGCTGCACTATGAGCTGATCGCGCAGTACGGCATCCAGCCGTTCTACCGACGCAGCTTCCTGAAAAAACAGGGCTACTGGCATGACTGATACAGTCGGTCATAAGGGCGAGGCCATTGCCGCCAAATACTATCAGCAGCGCGGCTGGCTGCTGCTGAACCATAATTACCGCACCCGCATGGGGGAAATCGACCTTATTTTATATAAGGAAAACACGCTGGTGTTTGCCGAGGTCAAGACCCGCGCAGGAACCATGCTGGACCGCCCGGCGGCTGCGGTGGATGCCCGCAAGCAGCAGCGGCTGATTTTGGTTGCACAACAGTATTTGCAGCGAAGCCCCTATGGGGAGGCTGACATTCGTTTTGATGTGGTGGAGGTCACGCCCGCAGGCAGAGGCTGGCAGGTGCATTGTATTCCCGGCGCATTTGAGTGCTGAGAAACACTGGCGTCAACGCATGAAATGCAGGGGCGACCATTGGTCGCCCGCGGAACCCAGCAGTAAGGCCGATGACGAGCATCGCCCCCCGCAACCCGTAGGGGCGGATTCCATATCCGCCCGCATCAGCGCCCCACACAACGGTATAGCGCCAACAAGGCTTATACACATAGAGGAAGAGAATAAGAGAAAGGGTGTACAGTATGCAGTATTTTAGCACCAGAGATTCCGAACTCCGCGTTTCCGCACAGGAGGCGATTGTCCGTGGTCTGGCACCGCAGAGCGGTCTGTTTGTACCGGAATCTTTCCCGAAGGCCGATCTGGAGGCTGGAAAAACCTTTCCTATCCGGAACTGGCCGAGAAGGTGCTGGCGGGCTTTCTGACCGATTACAGCGCTGACTTCCTGCACAATGCCACCGCCGCCACCTACGGCGCAGCCTTTGATGGCAAGGCGGGCCGCACGGTCAAGGTCCGTGAGGGCCTCTATTCCCTTGAGCTGTGGCACGGTCCCACCTGCGCCTTCAAGGACTACGCCCTGCAGCTGATGCCGAAGCTGCTGGTGGAAGCCAAGAAGATGCTGGGCCGCACCGAGACCACCCGCATCCTTGTGGCAACCTCCGGCGATACCGGCAAGGCTGCACTGGCCGGCTATGCTGATCTGGATGGCATCGAGATCGAGGTGTTCTACCCGAACGACGGCACCAGCGAGATCCAGCATCTGCAGATGGCCACCCAAAAAGGCGGCAATGTGCAGGTCTACGCTGTGCAGGGCAACTTTGACGATGCCCAGACCGGCGTCAAGAAGGTCTTTGCCGATGCAGCTGTGGCCGCCGAGCTGGAGAAGCGCGGCATCCGCCTGTCCAGCGCGAACTCGATCAACTGGGGTCGCCTTGTGCCGCAGATCGTCTACTATTTCTACGCCTACTTCCGTCTGGTGGAGCAGGGCGCAGTGGCATGGGGCAAGCCCGTGGACTTCTGTGTGCCGACCGGCAACTTTGGCGATATTCTGGCTGGTTACTATGCCAAGCAGATGGGCCTGCCCGTGGGCAAGCTGGTCTGTGCCTCCAACAAGAACAATGTCCTGACCGATTTCCTGACGACCGGCACCTACGATGCCCGCCGTACCTTCTATAAGACGACCTCCCCGTCGATGGACATCCTGATCTCCTCGAACCTCGAGCGTCTGCTCTGCCATGTCAGCGGCAGCAGTGAAAAGGTTGCGGGCTGGATGCAGGAGCTGAATACGACCGGCAAGTACACGGTGGATGCCGAGACGCTGGAAAAGATCCGGGAGACCTTCGCTGCAGGCTATGCCGATGACGCCGAGGGAGCCGCTGAAATCAAGGCTCGCTTTGATGAGGATCACTATCTCTGTGATACGCACACCGCCGTGGCTTTCCGTGTGGCTGAGACCGTGCGCACCGAGGCACCGATGGTGGTGCTGTCCACCGCCAGCCCCTTCAAAGTTCCCGCGCGATGTGCTGGCGGCCTTGGGGCAGCAGGCCCCGGTCAGTGATTTCGCTGCCATGGCTGCGCTGACCGCCAAAACCGGCGCGGAGGCACCGGCCTCCCTGCGCGAGCTGGACAAGCAGGAGGTGCGGTTCAAGACGGTGCTGCAGCCTGCTGAGATCCGCGCCGCGGCCCTGAAATAAGCAACAACAACTAGAAAGTGAGGCTGTATGGCCATCTTTGCAATCGGGGACATGCACCTCTCCCTGGGAACAGACAAGCCGATGGATGTTTTCCCGGGGTGGGAGGCTACCTGCCCGACTGGAAGCCAACTGGCGCAAGCTGATAGGCCCGGATGACACGGTCATTCTGGCAGGCGACACCAGCTGGGCCATGAACCTGAACGACACAAAGGCGGATTTTGCCTTTATCCAAAGCCTGCCGGGCCAAAAATGCTGCTGAAGGGCAACCATGATTACTGGTGGACTACGACCCGTAAGATGGAAACCTTCCTTGCCGCCAATGGCTTTGACACCCTGCATATCCTGCACAACAATGCCTGCATTGTGGACGATACGGCGCTGTGCGGCACCCGCGGCTGGCCGTTTGACGATCTGGCCGCTCAGGGCGAAAAGCTGATGGCCCGCGAGGCCGGCCGCCTGCGGATGAGCTTGCAGGCAGCCGGGGATGCCGCGCAGAGGATCGCATTTCTGCACTATCCGCCCATCTACCCGGGCGCTGCGGCGCAGGAGCTTGTGGATGTGCTGCACGACTTCGGCGTGACCGAATGCTACTACGGTCATCTGCACGGAAAATCCATCCGCTATGCCACGCAGGGGGAGCGGGACGGCATCACCTACCGGCTCATTTCTGCCGATGGTCTGGCGTTCTGCCCGTATAAAATAAGGTGAAAACGCACAAAAGCGTAAAATTGCATGGCTTTTTCGCCCAAAACCTGTTAAAATTTTTGAAATAAGGCTGGTATTTTCTCTGCAGGCATGGTATAATAACTTGTATTTTTATGTACATCTATTTTTGGAGGAATTTATAAATGAAACTGATTTCCTGTGAAAAGCTCGAAAAGAGCATGGTCGAACTGCAGTTCTCCATTGACGCGGAGACCTTCAAATCTGCTGTCAATACCGCTTTCAAGCGTGAGGCAAGAAGTACGCCATCCCCGGCTTCCGCAAGGGCAAGGCTCCCAAGGCCATGATCGAGAAGATGTATGGCAAGGACCTGTTCCAGTATGACGCCATCAACGATCTGTTCCCTGAGAACTATGAGCCGCTGTCAAGGAGGCCGGCATCGAGTTGTTGGCCGTCCTGAGCCTGAGGTCGTCTCCATGTCCGAGGAAGAGGGCGCTACCCTGAAGGTCAAGGTTGCCGTCAAGCCCGAGGTCGAGCTGGGCGAGTACACCGGTTTAACCGTCAACAAAGATGTCAAGACTGTTGATGAGGCCGATGTTGACGCTGAAATCAAGCGCATGCAGGACCGCAACGGCCGTCTGCTGACCCGTGAGGGCGAGGCCCAGAACGGTGACACCGTGGATATCGACTTTGAGGGCTTTGTTGATGGCGTTGCCTTCGATGGCGGCAAGGCTGAGCACTACTCTCTGGTGCTGGGCAGCGGCTCCTTCATCCCCGGCTTCGAGGAGCAGGTTGTCGGCCACAAGGCCGGCGAGGAGTTTGATGTCAATGTCAAGTTCCCCGAGGAGTATCAGGCTGAGGAGCTGGCCGGCAAGGACGCTACCTTCAAGATCAAGCTGCATGAGGTCAAGTACAAGGAGCTGCCCGAGCTGGACGATGATTTCGCCAAGGACGTCAGCGAGTACGACACCCTCGAGGAGCTGAAGGATTCCATCCGCAAGGGCATCCAGGCCAACCACGAGAAGCAGGCTGAGCAGAGCGTGAGAACGACCTGATCGATCAGGTCGTGAACGGCATGAAGGCCGACATCCCCGATGCTATGATCGAGAGCCGCATTGAGGAGCTGGTGCAGGACTTCCAGTACCGCATCTCCCAGCAGGGCCTCAAGCTTGAGCAGTACCTGCAGTATATGGGCATGACCATGGATCAGTTCAAGGAGCAGTTCCGTGAGCAGGCCGACAAGCAGGTCAAGATGCGTCTGGCTATGGAGGCCATCGTTGCCAAGGAGTCTATCGAGGCTACCGAGGAGGAGTTCGAGGCTGAGATTAAGCGCATTGCCGATGCTTACCAGATGGAGGCTGACAAGGTCAAGAGCCTGGTCGACGCTGCCGCTGTCAAGAAGGATCTGGCTGTCAACAAGGCCATCGACTTCGTGAAGGAGAAGGCTAACATCGTCCTGGGCGCTGCCGAGGAGAAGAAGCCTGCCAAGAAGACCACCCGCAAGACCACCAAGAAGGCTGCCGCCAAGAAGGACGAGGAGCCGAAGGAAGAGGAGAAGGGCGAGTAATCGCACCTTTCCGTAAACATTGAGTAAAAGGCCGGTACGGTTGTGCAGCTTTGCCGCCGTATCGGTCCCTTTATCATAAACCCGCTTTTCTGCAAGCTATCAAGGAGGGAAACCTGAATGAGCCTTGTACCTTATGTTGTCGAACAGACTGCGCGCGGTGAGCGCAGCTATGACATCTTCTCCCGCCTGCTGAACGACCGCATCATTGTGCTGAGCGAGGATGTCAACTCATCCTCCGCCAGCGTGATCGTGGCACAGCTGCTCTACCTCGAGGGTCAGGACCCCGAGAAGGACATCTACTTCTATATCAACAGCCCCGGCGGCTCCATCTCTGACGGCATGGCCATCCACGACACGATGAACTACATCAAGTGCGATGTCTCCACCATCTGTGTCGGCATGGCGGCTCCATGGGCTCTTTCCTGCTGGCCAGCGGTACCAAAGGCAAGCGCTTTGCGCTGCCCAACTCCGAGATCCTGATCCATCAGCCGCTCATCGGCGGGCAGGGTATCTCCGGCCAGGCCACCGATATCAAGATCCACGCTGACCACATCGTGCGCATCCGTGAGCGGATGAACACCCTGCTGAGCGAGTACACCGGCCAGCCGCTGGAGACGATCCAGCGCGACACCGAGCGCGACAACTATATGACCGCGCAGCAGGCAAAGGAGTACGGCCTGATCGACGATATCCTCTATAAACACTGATTCGGGGGAACAACATGGCAAATCAAACGTCCGGTAAGGACGGAAAAGGACGCGAGCTTATCTGCAGCTTTTGCGGACGCTCCCAAAACGAGGTAGAGCAGCTGGTCATCGGTCCCGGCGTCAATATCTGCAAGGACTGTATCGAAATGTGCTGCAATGTGCTGGAACGCGATGGTGAGCGTCCGGCTCCGCCGCGCGCCGGTATGCCGCCCCGTGACCGCCGCCGTCAGGCCCAGAAGCCCGGCGCGGATTACGGCGCCGATCCGCTCGAGAGCATCCATATCCTGACGCCTGCCGAAATCAAGCGGGTCTGGATCAGTATGTCATCGGGCAGGATGCCGCCAAGAAGGTGCTGGCTGTCTCGGTCTACAACCACTATAAGCGTATCCTGTCCGGCCAGAACAGCGATGTGGAGCTGCAAAAGTCCAATGTGCTGATGCTGGGTCCCTCCGGCACCGGCAAGACGCTGCTGGCCCAGACACTGGCCAAGATGCTGAATGTGCCGTTCGCCATTGCGGACGCCACCACGCTGACCGAGGCCGGCTATGTGGGCGAGGATGTCGAGAACATCCTGCTCAAGCTGATTCAGGCGGCGGATTTTGACATTCCGCGCGCTGAGATCGGCATCATCTATGTGGATGAGATCGACAAGATCACCCGCAAGAGCGAGAACCCCTCCATCACCCGCGATGTGGGCGGTGAGGGTGTGCAGCAGGCCCTGCTGAAGATCGTGGAGGGTACGGTCAGCAATGTGCCGCCCAACGGCGGCCGCAAGCACCCGCAGCAGGAGTTCATCCAGATCAACACCAAAAATATCCTCTTTATCTGCGGCGGTGCCTTTGACGGGCTGGAAAAGCTCATCCAGAAGCGCACCGACAATGCCTCGCTGGGCTTTGGCAGCCAGCTGCGTACCACGCTCGACAAGGACGAGACCCGCCAGAAGCTGCTGAAAAAGGTCGAGCCGGACGATCTGGTAAAATTCGGCCTTATCCCAGAACTTATCGGCCGTCTGCCGGTCGTGACCGTGCTGGACCCGCTGGACGAGGAGGCGCTGGTTCGCGTGCTGCTTGAGCCGAAGAACAGCATTGTGCGCCAGTACAAGGAGCTGCTGCATCTGACAATGCTGAGCTGGTCTTTACCGATGCGGCCCTGCACGCCATCGCCAGAAAGACGGTGGAGCGCAAGAGCGGCGCGCGCGGACTGCGCAGCGTTGTCGAGGAACTGCTGATTCCGATCATGTACGACATCCCGTCCGATGCCACCATCACCAAAGTGACGATTGACGCCGACACGGTCGAGGGCGGCCAGCCTCATATCGAGCATGGCGCCATGCGCCCACGCTATAAAAGTTTGACGGAACAGCAATAAAAACGATCTGCACCGGAGCCAATGCGGCCCGGTGCATTTGTTCACAAAAATTTTATATAGAAAACACTTGATTTTTCTGTGCAAAGTGGCTATTATATATTTAGCACTCAGAGAGATTGAGTGCTAAAACAAAAATCATCAAAAAGAGAAATCTTTTATAAGGAGGAACTTTCACTATGAAAATCAAACCTCTTGCAGACCGTGTTGTCATTAAAATGGTCGAGGAAGAAGAAACCACCAAGGGCGGCCTGATCCTGTCCGGCTCCGCCAAGGAAAAGCCGCAGGTTGCTGAGGTCGTCGCTGTCGGCCCCGGCGGCAATGTGGATGGCAAGGATGTCGAGATGATCGTCAAGGTCGGCGATAAGGTCCTGACCAGCAAGTATTCCGGCACCGAGGTCAAGGTCGATGGTGAGGAATGCACCATCGTCCGCCAGAGCGACATCCTCGCGGTTGTGGAATAATTTGATTTTTCAGTAATTCTTTCAGATAAAAGGAGAGATCTATTATGGCTAAACAGATCAAGCAGGGCGAGGACGCCCGCAAGGCGCTTTGCGCAGGTATCGACCAGCTGGCCAACACCGTTAAGGTACCCTCGGCCCCAAGGGCCGCAATGTCGTGCTGAGCAAGAAGTTCGGCAGCCCGCTCATCACCAATGACGGTGTCACCATCGCCAAGGAGATCGAGCTGAAGGACGAGTTCGAGAACATGGGCGCACAGCTCGTTCGCGAGGTCGCCACCAAGACCAACGATGCTGCCGGTGACGGCACCACCACCGCCACCGTGCTGGCACAGGCTTTCGTCAATGAGGGCATGAAGAATGTCACCGCCGGTGCCAACCCCATGGACATCAAGCGCGGCATGCAGAAGGCCGTTGCCGCTGCTGTCGATGCTGTCAAGCAGCACAGCCAGAAGGTCAACGGCAGCAAGGACATTGCCCGTGTCGGCACTGTTTCTGCCGGTGATGCTGAGATCGGCCAGCTGATTGCTGACGCGATGGAGAAGGTCACGGCCGATGGCGTTATCACCATCGAGGAGAACAAAACCACTGCCGAGACCTACACCGAGGTCGTTGAGGGCATGCAGTTTGACCGCGGCTATGTGACCCCTTACATGGTCACCGACACCGAGAAGATGGAGACCGTCTATGACGACTGCTCCGTCCTGATCACCGACAAGAAGATCAGCGTCTTCCAGGATGTGGTTCCCCTGCTCGAGCAGGTCATCCAGTCCGGCCGCAAGCTGCTGATCATCGCTGAGGATGTCGAGGGCGATGCCCTGTCCAACCTCATCATCAACCGTCTGCGCGGCGGCCTGAATGTTGTTGCCGTTAAGGCCCCCGGCTTCGGCGATCGCCGCAAGGAGATGCTGCAGGATATTGCTACCCTGACCGGCGGCACTGTCATCAGCAGCGACCTCGGCTATGAGCTGAAGGATGCTACTATGCAGCTGCTGGGCAGCGCCCGTCAGGTCAAGGTCACCAAGGAGAACACCACCATTGTCGGCGGTGCCGGTGACAAGCAGGCCATTGCTGACCGCGTGGCTCAGATCCGCAGCCAGATCGCAACGGCAACCTCTGACTTTGACCGTGAGAAGCTGCAGGAGCGTCTGGCCAAGATGGCCGGCGGTGTTGCCGTCATCAAGGTCGGTGCTGCTACCGAGGTCGAGATGAAGGACAAGAAGCTCCGCATCGAGGATGCTCTGAACGCGACCAAGGCCGCTGTAGAGGAAGGCATCGTTGCCGGCGGCGGCACAGCTACCATCAATGCTATTCCGGCTGTCGATAAGCTGGTTGGCGAGCTGGAGGGCGACGAGCGCACCGGCGCAAGATCGTCCGCAAGGCTCTGGAGGCTCCTCTGCGCCAGATCGCTGCCAATGCCGGTCTGGAGGGCAGCGTTGTTATCGACAACATCCTGAAGGCCAACAAGCCCAACTACGGCTTTGATGCCAGAAGGAAGAGTATGTTGAGGATATGATCGAGGCCGGTATCGTTGACCCGACCAAGGTCACCCGTTCCGCTCTGGAGAACGCTGCCAGCGTTGCTGCGATGGTTCTGACCACCGAGAGTCTCGTTGCCGATCTGCCCGAGCCGCCGGCTCCGGCTGCCCCGGCCCCTGACATGGGCGGTATGTACTAATTCGGTACACCCAAAAGCAACTACAAAGGTCGAAGTCTTGGCGACAAGGCTTCGGCCTTTTTGTATAAGGCGCTGCGGCCATAGACCTGCGGCGGGAAAGCGTGCTATAATAAAGGTACGGCCGCATGACGCCGACTGCTTATACAGCAGTTGCGCAATGGTGCGGCAGTAATAAGCAAAAACAGCGGGGGAGCCGCCATGAAAAAATACGCAAAATATATGGCGCTGGCCGTGACGCTGGCTCTGCTGGGACTGATTTTCTACTTTTCTGCCCAGCCGGGGGCGGTTTCCTACAAAGTCAGCGAGACTGTGATGAACACAGTTCAATCCGGTAAAGCAAAGGCCATCACGCCGCAATGGTTCAGCACCACCAACCTCAATGTCAATGTTCGCAAATGGGCACATGTTTATATCTACTGCGCGCTGGGGGTCAGCATGGCGGTGACGGTGCATCTGTGGACGGTCAGCCTTGCCCTGTGGCAGAGGGCGCTGCTGTCTGCGGCACTGTGTATGCTGTGTGCCGCCGGGGACGAGCTGCACCAGTTCTTTGTCCCGGGCCGTGCCATGCTGCTGAGCGATGTCGGCATAGATGCAATGGGCTTTCTGCCCTGCATCGCGGCGGTCTTTCTCTGCATCCGGGTGTATCGTGGCTGCCGGAAGTGAGCATACTCTCCTTGGGTGATGCTATGTCTTTGCGCCGCTTTTACGGCCTGTGTGCAGTGCTTGTGCTGCTGGCGGGTATTGTGCTGTGCCGAACCTACTGGGTGGGGCAGCAGACGGCCTATGCGGCCAACGCGGGCGGGCAGACCGTCCAGACGGTGGCGCTGCCGCGCGCGCGGGGGATTTTTATGACAGGAGCGGCCGCAGGCTGACCGGCACGGCGCAGCGCTATTATGCGCTCTGCATGCCCGGTGAGGCAGGCTACACCGCACTGTTTCCCTATGTCTCCTATGAGGCGCAGGGCCTTTTGTATGAGCGGCGCAATCTTTCGACTCCGTTTTTGGTACAGACCGACCGGGAACTGACAGGGCAGGGTATACCTACCTGCACGGTGCCGGAGCATTTCACCGGCACGACTGCAGCCCATCTGCTGGGGTATCTTGACGGGGAAGGCCGCGGTGTTGCCGGACTGGAGCGTGCCTATGACGACCTGCTGGCGGCCTGCGGCGATAAGCGCAGCATCACCTGCATCATGACGGGCGCGGGGGCGTCTGCTGGCAGACACAGCCCCTGCCGTCACGGTTGAGGAGACCGGTACGGGGCAGGGGGTACAGCTGACACTGGATGCCGATCTGCAGCGCGCCTGCGAGGCGCTAGCGGCACAGGTCATGCCGCGCGGGTGCATTCTGGTTATGGACACAGCTACAGGTGAGGTGCTGGCCAGCGTAAGTATGCCGACCTTTGACCCGCGAAATATTGCAGCCAGCATCCGCGCAGATGACACCTCCCTTATCAACCGACCGCTGCGCGCCTTCAGCGCGGGCTCGGTATTCAAGGTCGTGCTGGCTGCCGCTGCCTATGAGAGCGGGCTGGACTGGTATACCCACGACTGTACCGGCGAGGTGGAGCTGGCCGGGCAGACCTACCGCTGCGCGCAGGGCCGTGCGCACGGCAAGGTAAATCTGCGCGGTGCGTTGGAGCAGAGCTGCAACACCTATTTTATTGAACTGGGGCAGCTGCTGGGGGCTGCGCGCATCTTGTCAACGGCGGAACGATTCGGCTTCGGCACAGCGGTACAGCTTGCCCCGAGCCTGCGGAGCGCGGCGGGTACACTGCCCGATGCGCAGACCCTTGCAAATGACGGACAGCTGGCAAGCTTCAGCTTCGGGCAGGGGGCGCTGACCGTGACGCCGCTGCAGATCACGGCCATGATGAACACCGTGCCAATGGCGGGGTGTACCGCGCACCGGCATTTGTGAAAGGCATTGCCGATTCGACCGGGGCAGTTGCAGCGCCGTTGGAACCGTCCGCGCCGCGCACGGTTTGTGATGAAAAAACGGCAAAGATCCTGCGCAGTATGCTTGTGTCGGTGGTGACGGAAGGCATCGGTGCTGAAGCCCGGCCCGCTGCAGGCATGGCGGGTGGCAAGACCGGCACGGCGCAGACCGGCCAATATGATGAAAACGGAGAGGAACTGCTGAACTACTGGTTCAGCGGCTTCTACCCGGCACAGGCACCCAGCTATACTGTAACGGTGCTGCAGGACGGCATATTGAAGCCCGAGCTGTCAAGCGCAGCAATTTTTGAGAAGATCACCGAGATACTGCATGTCTGGGATGCAGCCCTGTAAAAGACGGCAGAATAGGATTTTCGGCTTTCATTTTACCGCAGGGTATTGCACTTTTGCCTTAAAAAAGATACAATAATAACTATCTATAGATCGTAACGAATCCATGCTGAAAGGGACAGGCCAATGCAGCATATCTTTATCATAAATCCTACGGCGGGCAAAGTGGATGCCAGTGTGGCGCTGATTCCCCAGATCCATGCCGCCGCCAGCCGCGCTGGTATACACCCCACCATTGAGGTGACCCGCCGCGCCGGACAGGCGCGGGACCTTGCCGCAAAATATGCGGCCTCCGGGCAGGAGGTTTTCCTCTATGCCTGCGGCGGCGACGGTACGCTGAACGAGGTTTTGCAGGGGGCTGCCGGCTATGACAATGCGGCGGTGGGCTGCGTCCCCTGCGGCAGCGGCAACGATTATGTGCGCAACTTCGGCACGCAGGCGCAGTTCCTTGATCTGGATGCCAGCTGGCGGCGCGCCCCTTTACGGTGGATATGATCCGCACGCATCAGGGCTGTGGCATTGACATCTACGCCGCGGGCATTGACGCTCAGGTGGCCAACGGCATCCCTAAATGGAGACGGGTGCCGCTGTGCGGAGCACTACGGCCTACACACTGTCGATCCTTGAGGCGGTGTGCAGCACCTTCCGCCATCGTCTGCGCATCACGGCAGATGACCGGCAGATGGAGGATGTCTACATGATGTTGGCAATCTGCAACGGCCAGCAGTACGGCGGCGGCTACTGTGCCGCACCCCACGCCAGCATGACGGACGGTCTGCTGGATGTCATCCTTCTCAAGCCTGTGCCGCGCTTGAAGCTGCCCGGGCTGCTGGGTGCTTATAAAAAGGGAGAGCATCTGTTGGAGGACGATGCCGTGGCGGAAAAATTCAAGCCTACATGACCTTTTTCCGCACAAGCCAATTGATATAGAGGTGCTGGACGGCAACCCGCTCATCACAACACTGGATGGCGAATGCTCGCCCCAGATGCACATGCATGCGGAAGCGGTGCGCAGTGCGGCGCACATTCTGCTGCCGCCCGAGCTGGCCGCCAATGCAAACGAGACGCCTGTTCTGCAGGCTATGGGAGAGTAAGCAATGTCTGAAAAAGTCAAAATCAAGATCGCCCGCAATGTGGTGCATCTTCCGGCCATCGCCCTGCGCGGGCTGGTGGTGTTCCCCAACAATGTGGTCCATTTTGAGGTGGGCCGTACCAATCCATCGCAGCGATCGAGGCTGCCATGCACAATAACAGCAGCGTATTCCTTGTGGCCCAGCGCGAGATGGATGTCGAGGAGCCTGCACTGCGGGACCTGTACGGCTACGGCGTGATTGCGGAGATCAAGCAGGTGCTGCGCGTCTCCGAGGATATCGTAAAGGTGCTGGTCGAGGGCAAGACCCGCGCGCGCCTGCTGGAGCTGGACAGCGCGGATAAATATCTGCAGGCCACGGTGCGCCCGGTGCCGGTGCGCGGCATTGCCGCCGACAAGCGCACGCAGGTCGAGGCGCTGGTCCGCAGTCTGAAGGACTGCTTTGAGGAGTACCTCTCCTACAGCCCGCAGATCTCCAAGGATGTTGTCTATAACATTATCTCATCGGATTCGCCGCTCTACCTCAGCGAGTATATGCCCGCCAATCTGCTGCTCAAGTATGAGACAAGCAGGTCATTCTGAACGAGTCCACGCTGCTGGGCCGTCTGGAAAAGCTGCTGACCCTGCTGCGGCAGGAGTGTCAGGTTCTTGAGATCGAGCGCGACTTGGACGACAAGGTCAATGCCCAGATGGACAAGGGCCAGCGGGAATACTACCTGCGTGAGCAGATGCACATTATCAGCGAGGAGCTGGGCGATTCCGAGGATACCCGCGCCGAGGCCGATACATACCGTGAGAAGATCCGGGCGCTGGCGCTGGATGAGGAATCCACTGAGAAGCTGCTCAAGGAGTGTGACCGTCTGGCCCGTATGCAGGGGAGCAGCGCCGAGAGCGGCGTGATCCGCAGCTATCTGGACGCCTGCCTTGCCCTGCCGTGGCATACCGCGACCGAGGATGACCTTGATCAGGCCCATGCCCGCAAGGTGCTGGATCGTGAGCATTACGGCCTGCAGAAGGTCAAGGAGCGTATTCTGGAGCTGCTGGCCGTGCGCAAGCTGAATCGGGATGTCAAGGGACAGATCATCTGCCTTGTCGGCCCTCCGGGTGTCGGCAAGACGAGTATCGCACATTCCATCGCCGAGTGCATGAACCGAAAGTTCGCCCGCATGAGTCTGGGCGGTGTCCATGATGAGGCTGAGATCCGCGGCCACCGCCGCACCTATATCGGCGCGATGCCCGGGCGCATCATCAGCGCCATCACGACCGCAAAGTCGACGAACCCGGTCATTCTGCTGGACGAGATCGACAAGTTGGCAGGCGATTACAAAGGCGACCCCTCCAGCGCACTGCTGGAGGTGCTGGACCCCGAGCAGAACCGCACCTTCAAGGACAACTATCTGGATATCCCGTTCGATCTGAGCGAGGTGCTGTTTATCACGACGGCCAACGATGCCTCGACCATCCCCGGCCCGCTCTATGACCGTATGGATGTGATCGAGCTGCCCAGCTATACCCGCACTGAGAAGTTTAACATTGCCAAGCGCCACCTGCTGCCCAAGCAGCTGAAAAACAACGGCCTTGACGGCCGCGTGACCCTGACGGCCAGCGCACTGTACGCCATCATTGACGGCTACACCCGCGAGGCCGGTGTGCGCAATCTCGAGCGCACCATCACGGCAGTGCTGCGCAAATGCGCCCAGAAGGTCGCCGCCGGGGAGGAGGAAAGATCAGCGTCTCCGCCGCCTCGGTCAAGGCGCTGCTCGGCCCCGAAAGGTCAAGCCGACCTTTATCTCCCGCAGGGATGCCGTCGGCATCGCCAACGGTCTGGCATGGACCAGCGTCGGGGGTGAGATGCTGCCCGTGGAGGTGGCTGTCATCCCGAGCGGCACCGGCAAGATCGAGATCACCGGCAGTCTGGGCGATGTCATGAAAGAGAGCGCCCAACTGGCCGTGACCTACGCCCGTGTCCATGCCGAGGAATATGGTATCGCGGCGGATAAATTTAAAAACACTGACCTGCATATCCACGCCCCGGAAGGCGCTGTCCCCAAGGACGGCCCCTCTGCCGGCGTTACGCTGACCACGGCATTGATCTCGGCACTGTCCGGCATCCCCGTGAACCACGATCTGGCCATGACCGGTGAGATCACGCTGCACGGGAATGTGCTGCCCATCGGCGGCCTGAAGGAAAAGAGCATGGCTGCCTTCCGCGAGGGCATCTCCACCGTGCTGATCCCCAAGGACAACGAGAACGACCTGTATGAGGTGGATGCCGAGGTGAAGGAGAAGGTTCATTTTATCCCGGTCGGCAGCCTGTCCGAGGTGCTCAAGCATGCGCTGGTGCGCCCCGGCCGCACCCATGCCCGGGCTGCCCGCAGCGTGCCGCAGGCAACCTCCCTCATTGCCAATGAAAAGCCCGCAGACGCCCACAAGGAGCCTGCTGCGGTGATGTAAAACGCGGCCCTGTATACATTTTATAATAAAGGAACACCCATGAACTATAATAACAGCGAGTTTCTCGCGTCCTACGGCCTGTCCCGTCAGCTGCCGGTCAGCGACCGGCCGGAGATTGTTTTCTCCGGCCGCTCCAATGTGGGCAAGTCGAGCCTTATCAACAAGCTCTGCAACCGCAAAAAGCTCGCCCGCGTCAGTGCTACGCCGGGTAAAACGGCCACCATCAACTTCTACCGCGTGGATACCGCCTATCTTGTGGACCTGCCCGGCTACGGCTACGCCAAGGTCTCCAATGTGGAGCGTGAGCGGTGGGATGATCTGATCAACAGCTATTTTGAGGCGGATCGCTCAGTCTGCCTGCTGGTTCAGCTGCTGGACAGCCGCCATGCCCCGAGCGCGGACGATCTGCAGATGCTGGAATACCTGCACTACCACCGCATCCCGTTTGTGGCCGCGCTGACCAAGGGCGACAAGCTGAAAAAGAGCGAGATGGCCGCCCGCAAAGAAGAATTTGAAAAGATCTGCGCGCCCTACGGCTGCCGGGCTGTTGTGCTGACCAGCGCTGAGAACGGCTTGGGCTGTGACGAGCTGCGCGCCTGCTGGAAGCCAGCATGGCCGGGGAGTGAGCCATGGCCTACAATGAGTTTGCCTATTTTTACGATGAGTTCAACGGCGAGGCCGACTACGATGCGCTCTACCGCTACATCACGGCAGAGCTGCAGGCTCACGGCATCCGGGACGGCATTCTGGCCGACCTTGGCTGCGGCACCGGGGATCTGACGCTGATGCTGACTCAGGCAGGCTATGATGTCATCGGTATCGACCGGTCGGAGGAGATGCTGAGCGTCCTGCGTGAAAAGGCGGAAGAGCTGGGCTTGACCGGGCGTCTGCTGCTGCTTCGGCAGGATCTGCTCGAGCTGGACCTCTACGGCACCATCCGCGCGGCGGTATCCACCTTTGATACCTACAGCCATATCGGCCCGCTGGACAGCTTTGAAAAGGCCATACGCAAGGCGGCCTATTTTATGGAGAAGGGCGGCGTGTTCCTTTTTGATTTGAACACGCCCTATAAGCACCGGGAAATTCTGGCAGGGCAGACCTTTGATATTGAGGCCGAGGACGCCGACTGCCATTGGTCCAACCGCTATGCGGAGGACGCGCAGCGGGTGGATATCACCATCGACATTGACTACCATGAGACGGGCGAGCATTTCCGTGAGCAATTCAGCGAGTACAGCTACACGCTGGACACGGTGCGCGCCTTGCTGGAGAAGTACGGCTTTGCCGTGGCAAGGGTCGCTGACGGCGAGGATTTCGGCCCTGTGCGCGCCGACAGCCCGCGCTGGATCATTACGGCTGTCAAGCAATACACACAAGAGGATGAAAGCAATGGAACAGAATCATAACATGCTGCGCGGCATTTCCGAGAACGGCGGCATTGTATTTTACGGCGTGGACTCTACCGAGATCGTCCGCGATATGGAGCGCCTGCACAAGACGAGCGCTGTCACCACGCGGCGCTGGGCCGCCTGCTGACGGCTGCCTCAATGATGGGCATCATGCTGAAAGCACGCAGGACTCGGTGACGCTGCAGATCAAGGGCGGCGGCCGGCGGGCCGTCTGCTGGCGGTTTCTGACGGTACAGGCAATGTCAAGGCGTATGTGAGCATCCGGTCGTAGAGCTGCCCCCGCGGGCGGACGGCCATCTGGATGTAGGCACTGCTGTCGGCAAGGACGGCACCCTTGATGTTATCCGCGACCTCGGCATGCGCGAGCCTTATATCGGGCAAGTACCGCTGACCTCCGGCGAGATCGCCGAGGATGTAACAACCTACTTTGCCATCAGCGAGCAGATCCCCACGGTCTGCGCCCTGGGTGTGCTGGTGGATAAAGACTTGAGTGTCCGCTGCGCAGGCGGTTTTGTCGTGCAGCTGCTGCCCGGTGCCACCGAGGATGAGATCGAGCATCTTGAAAAGAACATCAAGGCCATGCCCGGCGTGACGACGATGCTGGAGCAGGGCATGAGTGTGCGCGATATGCTGGAGCTGGCGCTGCAGGCTTTCAGCCGGATATTCTGGACAGCTACCATGTGACCTATAAGTGCGACTGCAGTCTCGAGCGCGTTGAAAAAATGATCCGCAGCCTTGGCAAAAAAGAGGTCGAAAAAATGCGCGATGAGGACCCCGTCGCGGAGGTGAACTGCCAGTTCTGCAACAAAAATTACAGGGTCGATCTGAATGATCTGCTGAAAAACTGGCCGGACATCGTTGAAAACGAGGGTGCCAAAAAAGTTTTGAAAAAACTTGTAAAAAACGCTTGACTTTTCTGCTCATATAGTCTATAATAACACCTGTCGCCCGGAGAGAGCGACTGAGCAAAAACCTCTCCAACATGCGGCCGTAGCTCATCTGGTAGAGCGCCACCTTGCCAAGGTGGAGGTAGCGAGTTCGAGCCTCGTCGGCCGCTCCATTAGGGGGAAGTTTAGCTCAGCTGGGAGAGCATCTGCCTTACAAGCAGAGGGTCAGCGGTTCGAGCCCGTTAACTTCCACCAAATTTGGCCCGGTAGTTCAGTTGGTTAGAACGCTAGCCTGTCACGCTAGAGGTCGTCAGTTCGAGCCTGATTCGGGTCGCCATTTGCCTCTGTAGCTCAGTTGGTAGAGCAGGGGACTGAAAATCCCCGTGTCATTGGTTCGATTCCGATCGGAGGCACCAGTCTTGTATGTTCTTCGTAAAGAATATACATTATGCGGCCGTAGCTCATCTGGTAGAGCGCACCTTGCCAAGGTGGAGGTAGCGAGTTCGAGCCTCGTCGGCCGCTCCAAAAAATCAGTGAAAAATCGGCTCAATAAGCCTGAATTTTTCGACCGTACTTTTACATTC
>ENA-OQLB01000477-OQLB01000477.1-human-gut-metagenome-genome-assembly--contig:-NODE-477-length-22654-cov-5.202024_pt1 | contig 22654 bp, 26 predicted proteins | sample MGYA00242656_ERZ504813 | MGnify/ENA primary metagenome ERZ504813 (study PRJEB26092, sample SAMD00036388) | human gut metagenome | host: Homo sapiens | study: EMG produced TPA metagenomics assembly of... | reverse complement strand
CTTGTCCTTCTTGAATATCTTGATGTAGTCGTCTGCAAATCCCAATGAGCCTAACCAGACAGTGGTGATAAGCATCAGAATCATATAGATATTGTTCAGCTTGCCCAGCAACAGACAGGGAATCAGGATGGAAAAAATAATGATTACTCCGCCATACTCGGCACTCCCACCTTGTTTACTCCGAACGGGTCGATATTGGCATCCCGTTGCGTCTCGGTGATTTGCTTGCGTTTTAATAGATTAATAAACTTATCACCCCATATGCTCGAAATGAGCAATGCCAGGATGATAGCCATTAACGCTCTGAAAGATGTGTAGCCGAACATGCCCGCACCGGGGAAGTCGTATTTGTCTAACCATTGAAATAAGTAGTATAACATGTCTTTTTCAGTTCTGAGTTATGAATTAATGAATTGCCGGCATGATGTGTGCGGAGCAAACAGCATGACATGCTTCTTTGAAATTCATGATTCATGGTTCTCAATTCATAATTTCTTTAATAATTTCTTTATCGTCGAAATGATGCTTCACTCCTTTTATCTCCTGATAGTTTTCATGTCCTTTGCCGGCAATGAGGATGACATCTCCCGGTTGTGCCAGCATATAGGCGGTTTTTATTGCTTCTTTTCTATCGGTAATGCTGATTGTCTTCTGCATATCGTCCTTGTCCAGTCCGGCCAGCATATCATTGATGATGTCCTGCGGTTCTTCAAATCGCGGGTTGTCGGAAGTGATGATGACGCGGTCGCTCAGGCGGGCAGATTCCTTGGCCATGATGGGGCGCTTTCCTTTGTCGCGGTTGCCGCCGGCGCCGACTACGGTAATCACTTTCCCTTTGCCTTCCAGCACATCGTGAATGGCATTCAGCACATTGACCAAAGCGTCCGGAGTGTGTGCATAGTCCACAATGGCAGTAATGCCTTTGGGAGAGCGGATAGAGTCGAACCTTCCGGCTACCGGGTGCAGAGTGCTGAGAGCTATGAGGACATCTTCTTCTTTCTTGCCCAACAATACGGCTGCGCCGAATACGGCGAGAAGATTGTAGGCATTAAACTTGCCGATGAAACGTACGGCCAGCTCACGATTGTTGAAGTCAAGCAGCATGCCTTCAAAATGAGATTCCAATATCTTACCCTTGAAGTCACTCAGGCTTCTTAAGGAGTAGGTATATACTCGCGAACGTGTATTTTGAGTCATGACCAAGCCGTTCTTGTCGTCAAGGTTGGTAAGGCTGAAAGCATTTTTCGGCATATCATCGAAGAATTTCTTCTTAGCCTTGAGGTAGTTCTCGACAGTCTTATGGTAATCCAAGTGGTCGCGCGTGAGGTTGGTGAAGATGCCGCCGGCAAACTTCAGCCCGCTGATGCGTTGCTGCGCGATGGAGTGGGAACTGACTTCCATAAATGCGTATTTGCAACCGGAATCGGCCATTTCGCCCAACAGGCGGTTGAGGGTGATCGGATCAGGGTGGTATGTTCGGTCGGTATGGCCCGGTCGTCGATGTAGTTGCATACGGTGGAAATCAGTCCGACTTTATATCCGAAATGGCGGAATGTATTATATAATAAGGTAGCAATGGTTGTTTTGCCATTGGTGCCTGTCACGCCCACCAACTCCATTTTGGAGGTGGGGTCGCCGTAGAAAGCGGTAGCAACCTTGCCAACTGCATTTTCGCTGTCTTTTACTTGGATATACGTAATGTTGGGGGTAGGTTCTTCCGGCATGTCCTCGCAGAGCACAGCTATGGCGCCCTTTTCGATAGCTGCCGGGATGTATGCGTGCCCGTCGGTCTGCGTGCCGCGCATCGCCATGAACAGATGTCCGGCTGCAACTAAACGGGAGTCGATGTTTACTCCTGTTATGTCTTTCTCCGTACTACCGGTGACTTGTACCGGTTGTATCGTTTTTAATAGTTCGCTTAATTTCATACCTTATTATATATAATGTATATTCTATAATTAATGTAACGTCAGGCTTATCGTCTGTCCCCTGACAAGTCTGCTGCCACCCGGAATGGACTGGCTTCTTACTTTGCCGACGCCGTTGAGGCGCACCCTCAGTCCTTTTCGTTCCAGCAGGTAAACGGCATCTTTGGCTCCCATGCCTACTACGCTGGGCACTATGCCGGCGGAGCTCTTCTGGTTTTGCAGGATGACGGCAGACGGGGCAGCCTGGCTGTGTCCCCATAGTTCTTGTCCTTTTTTTGCCTCAAACTGTTTCTGTACCGGGACATCCAGGGCATCGAGCACGTATAACGCTTCGTTCATTTCTCCGGCTTTTACCGTAGGAATCACGTTCGTGGTGCTGTCTATCGCATTGCGTATGTCAAATCTCAAATTTTTGGCATATACTCTTTCGGCAATCTTGCTGAATACGCTACCCGCCATTAAGCCTCCTGATGCCGGAAGTCCGGGTTTTTGTATGGAGACAATGCAGCTGTATTTGGGCGCCTCGGCCGGGAAGTATCCGCAGAAGCTGACAAGATAGTTCACCCGCCCCGCCTTATATCCGGCGGCACCCTGGGAAATCTGTGCAGTACCCGTTTTGCCTGCTACGGCAACTGCTTGCTTCCGGCAGGTTTTGCCAATCCTTCGGAAACCACCTTATGCAGGATTTCCCGTATTTGTGTCAGCGTGTGGTCTGAACAGATTTTGGGATTGATGACTTCCGTTGGGAACTCATGGACAACTTCGCCGTCCTTCACTGCTGCTTTCACGAACTTGGGGCGCACCATTGTGCCGTTATTGGCAATGGCGTTGTAGAAGGTCAGGATATTGAGTGGCGGCACCTGCGTTTCGTAGCCGATACTCATCCAGGGCAGGGTGGTCTTGGAGAAATAACGTTCTTTAGGGCCACGTATGTTGGGCTTGCCTTCTCCGGCTATTTGCAGGTGGAGCGGGCGGTCTATGCCGATGCGCTTCAGGCCGTCCACAAACTTCTGCGGATTGTCGCCGTAATGTTTGTCGATGAGATGCGAAACGCCGATGTTGGATGATACTTCCAGGATGCGCGTAACGTTGATCTTGCCATATCCGCCCCGGTGCCAGTTGTGGTCTTTCATTGCGCGGCCATGCATCATCATGATGCCGTTTCCTGTATCGACTTCTGTGTCGGGAGTGATCTTTCCGTCCTCCAGTGCCACCATGATAGAGGCGGTCTTGAAGGTGGAGCCGGTTCCAGCATGTCGCTGATGGCGTTGTTGCGCATTTCGTAATACTTTCCGTCGCCCGCTTTCATCATATTGACGATTGCCTTTACCTCTCCGGTCTGCACCTCCATCAGTACGGCGACGCCTACATTGGCGTTGATTTCCTTCAGTTTGTCTATCAATGCCTTTTCACAAATGTCCTGCATGCCCACGTCGATGGTGGAGATGATGTCGCAACCGTCTACGGGAGCGATGTCCACTATGTTCAGGTATTTGTTCATCACCTTCTGGCGGTGGGTAATGCCGTCGCGTCCTTTCAGCAGGGTGTCAAAGGCAAGCTCAATGCCGTTCTTTGCCCCTTGTGCCGTATCGGCGTAGAGGTCGCCCAATGTACGGGCTGCCAAAGAACCGAAAGGTTTTTTACGCTGGTTGTAAGTCTGCTCGTGGAAGCCGCCCTTGTATTTGTTCAGGTTGAACACCGGCAACCGCTTGGCTTCTTTGTACTGGATGTAAGAGATGCGTTTGGGATAGATCAGGTAGTTGCGGCTTCCCTTTTTGCGCCCTTTCAGCAGGTGCCTCTTGAATTCGGCGGCGCTCTTATCCGGGAATATCCGGTGCAGTCCCTCGCAGATTTCACCCAGGTGGTTCATAAGCATGGTGTCTTTCTTCTGACCGCCTGCTTTGAAGTCCATGTAAATGCGGTACTCCGGTAAGGAACTTGCCATCAGTTTGCCGTCGGATGAAAGAATATTGCCCCGGTTGGGCTTGACGGTGACGTTCTCCTTCACAAAGCGGTCGGCGACATCTTGCCAGTACTGCCGTTCGGCAAACATGATGACGGTACCTTTTACGATAATAGCCACTCCTATCAGTCCCATGACAAGGACTACGAAGAAGTAACGTGTCATTATATTTTTCTTGTTTACTGCCAAGCTTTTTTAATTTACTGTTTTAACGAATTACAATTTACTATTTGGGGGTTTATGATTTACTAAACTGTCGCTTACGATTTACTAAATCGTTGCTTGCAATTTACTAAATCTTGTTTGCCCCTGTTCTTTGCTCTCATTTGATTAAATACGGCGGATTGGTCGAAGTCTGCAAATCGCTTTCTTTTGTTGCGATATATTCCTCGATGCGCGATTGACGGCTGCGTTCCATTAATTCGGAGCTGCGTGTCAGGGCGTCGTACTTAATATCTATCAGTTCTTTCTTGAGTTTGTCTATCTCTATCATTTGTTGCTGACAGGCATAGCGGTTGTGGATGTAGAACAGAATAAGAACCATGATGAGAACAAGCAGTCTGGTCTGGCGGCGGAAGAAGTCCGTAGCCAGAATGTCGCCGCCGATAATGTTCTTTAGCGAGGTGCGTCTTTTCACTTTTTCACCTTTCTGTCCTTCCTGTTTATAATCTGTTTCGTTCATCACCCTATTGCTTTATCACTTTTTCATTTTCATTTATTTCTCAATCTTCTCCGCAATCCTCAGTTTGGCGCTTCTTGAGCGTGGGTTACGTTCTATTTCCGTTTCGTCCGGAACGATAACCTTGTTGTTGACCAAGCGGAAAGGCGTCTGTACGTTCCCGAAGAAGTCTTTTTCGGCTTTACCTTCTATGTTCCCGGTCTTCATAATGTTTTTCACCATGCGGTCTTCCAAAGAATGATAGGTGATTACCACCAGTCGGCCGCCGGGCTTTAATGCTTCCGTAGCGGCATATAGCATCTCTTTCAGCGCTTCCATTTCCCGGTTGACTTCAATGCGCAATGCCTGAAATACTTTTGCGAGTTCTTTCTTTTCTCTTTCCCGTCCGAAGAGGGGCTTGATGATGTCCAGAAAATCTCCGATCGTACTGATCTGCCGGGTGGCGCGCGCTTTGACTATGACGGATGCCAGCTTGCGGCTGTTCTTTAGTTCCCCGTACAAATAGAAGATATCGGCAAGGCGTTCTTCCTCGTAGGTGTTTACAATATCGGCGGCAGTGCATCCGGCGCGTTTGTTCATACGCATATCGAGCATACCGTCGAAACGGAAAGAAAATCCCCGTTCGCTGTCGTCGAAATGGTGCGATGACACGCCAAGATCGGCGAGTATGGCATCCACTTGCTCAATGCCATGATAGCGCAGGAAGTTATGCAGATAACGGAAGTTGCTGCGTACAAATGTAAAGTGCGGGTCATTCACAATGTTCTGTTCCGCATCTTCGTCCTGGTCGAACCCCAGCAGCCTTCCGCCTTCACCCAGCCGGGACAGTATCTCGCGTGAATGCCTCCTCCGCCGAAGGTCATGTCCACATACGTTCCGTCGGGGCGTATATTCATGCCGTCAACACTCGGCATCAGCAGTACCGGAATATGATATGTCGTTTCTTCTTTCATCGTTCATCGTTAATACGTTAATCACTAATCATCCCACTCTCTCCCAAGATGTCTTGCAAGGCTTCGCTGAATTCTTCGGGGTTCATGAAAGGTTGTTCGGCCTTTTCTTTCGCCCAGATTTCAATCGTGTTGTCCACGCCGATGAAGCGTACGTCGCTTTGTATGCCTGCCATTTGCAGGTAGCGTTTGGGCAACAGGATGCGTCCGTTCCCGTCGGGAACCATGATTTCAGCATCACTCACAAACTGTCGGAAGATTTGTTGGTGTTTCGCATTCCATTTGTTCAGCCGCTGCCGAAGTTGGTTCTGCGTGGCGAACCAGACACTTTCCGGATAGAGCACCAGACAGTCTTGGAATACATCTTTACGCAACACGAGCCTTTCCTCGGAGGCAGCTTGCAACTGCTTCCGGAAGCCGGCAGGGATAAATACGCGTCCCTTTGCATCGGTCTTAGCTTCGATATTGCCTAAAAAACGTATCATTTTTCACCTTATTATAATAAGTGACGGTAAAAATACACATTTCCCCACAATTCCCCACAATCTTTTAACTAAAATCTTACTTAGAAGTTTTCAACAGCTTGTTGATTACTTATTTTGTTGGAAATGAACATGCTGTCAAGACGCTTTGACCGGTGGGGAATTGGGATGGGTGAACCGTTTTCCGGGACAAAAAAATCCCATGAGGCGAATGGATTTACCTCATGGGATGAATTTATGTGGTTTTATGTAGATGCCGATTAAACAAAATCCTTCAATTCCTGTTGTAGTTTTTGGCGGGTGAAGAATATGCGGCTCTTTACTGTTCCTAACGGAAGTCCCAGTTTTTCGGCTATCTCGCGGTATTTGAAACCGGAAACGTGCATGGAGAACGGGACTTTATATTCGCGTGGCAATGAATTGACGATGCGGTGCATCTCTTTCAGGTCGTATGCGCTTTCCGTACTCTCAAAAGCGTTGTCGCGCGGAAGATTCAGATGGTAAAGATTGTCTGTCTGGTCTACAAATGTCTGGTCGCGCACCACTTTACGGTAGTTGTTGATAAAGATGTTGCGCATGATAGTATATATCCAACCTTTGAAATTAGTATCGGGCATGTATTTATCTTCATTATCCAAAGCTTTGAGCGATGTTTCTTGAAGAAGGTCGTTTGCTTCTTCTCGGTCGGAGGTGAGCTTGTATGCGAAGCGTAATAAGTCGTTTTGAACCCCAACCAGGTCTTTTTTTAAATGTAATACTGTTCATAATGTGCTTTGTTAAATGATTACTTGTTCGTTTAGCTTTTCAGCTTTGCAAGTTTACGAAAGTTCCGGCTTCCCGGCGGGCGGTTTTCAAGCAATCTTTGGGGGAAAATCTATCAATTGATAGATTTTAGGTGCTATTTGATAGATTTTGGGTGTAGTTTTCTATCGAATATTTGCATTTAATTAAAAAGATGCGTTAATTTTGCGCAATCATTTCATCATAAGAAGAATGGCTGACGACTCTTTATTTTTGATTGACATTGATCGGATTCTTCGGGAAAAAGCTCCGAAGCATGTAAAGTATATCCCTAAGTTTGTCGTGTCTTACTTGAAGCGCATCGTTCATCAGGATGAATTGAATGTCTTTCTGAAAGAGTCGAAAGATAAGGTAGGGGTGGAATTCTTGCAGGCTTGTCTGGAGTTTCTGGATGCCAAGCTAATAGTGAAAGGTGAGGAAAACCTGCCCAAAGACGGTCTTTACACATTTGTTTCCAATCATCCTTTGGGCGGTCAGGACGGAGTGGCATTGGGTTATGTGCTTGGAACCTACTACGGTGGAAAGGTGAAATACATGGTAAATGACCTGCTTATGAACCTGCATGGCCTGGCTCCTCTCTGTATCCCTATTAATAAGACCGGTAAGCAGGCCAAGGATTTTCCGAAAATGGTAGAGGCCGGGTTCGCGTCGGACGATCAGCTTATCATGTTTCCCGCCGGGCTTTGTTCGCGTCGCCAGAATGGCGTCATCCGCGATTTGGATTGGAAAAAGGCGTTTATAGTGAAGAGTGTGGAGGCGCATCGTGATGTGGTGCCTATCCATTTTGAAGGACGTAATTCCAATTTCTTTTACAACTTGGCAAACCTCTGTAAAGTGTTGGGCATCAAGTTTAATATTGCTATGCTTTATCTGGCGGATGAGATGTTGAAGAACCGCCATAAAACATTTACCATTACAATAGGCAAGCCCATTCCCTGGCAAACATTCGATAAAACGAAGACACCTGCCCAATGGGCCCAGTATGTAAAAGATATCGTGTATAAATTATAAGTTGAAAATTAAAATAGAAGACCGGGAGTTGATACGGAGGACATTTGTTCTCAACTCTCAATTCTCAATTAAAGTAATATGGAAGATATAATTGCACCGATCAGCAAAGAATTGCTGAAAGCGGAGTTGACGGAAGACAAACGCTTGCGCATGACGAACAAGAGTAATAATCAGATATACATTATTACTGCTCAGGATTCACCCAATACGATGAAAGAAATCGGGCGTCTGCGTGAAATTGCATTTCGGGCTGCCGGTGGCGGAACGGGCATGTCGATGGATATTGATGAATACGATATCATGGACAATCCCTATAAGCAGTTGATTGTCTGGAATCCGGAAGCAGAGGAGATATTAGGCGGTTACCGTTATATTCTCGGTACGGATGTACGTTTCGACGAGCATGGTGCACCGATTCTGGCTACTGCACACATGTTTAACTTCTCCGATAAGTTTCTGAAGGAATATCTTCCCACTACCATTGAGTTGGGGCGTTCGTTCGTAACGCTCGAATATCAGTCCACCCGCCGCGACAGCAAAGGCCTGTTTGCGCTGGATAATCTGTGGGACGGCTTGGGTGCGTTAACGGTGGTTATGCCCAATGTGAAATATTTCTTCGGAAAGGTCACCATGTATCCCAGCTATATACGCAAAGGGCGTGACATGATCCTTTATTTTCTGAAGAAGCATTTTGCGGACAAAGACAGCCTGATTACTCCGATGAAACCGCTGCAATTGGAAGCTGACGAGAAGGAACTGGCGGCTTTGTTCTGTAAGGATACATTTAAGGAAGATTACAAGATCCTTAATGGTGAGGTGCGTAAATTGGGGTATAACATCCCGCCATTGGTAAATGCATATATGAGCCTTAGCCCGACCATGCGTATGTTCGGTACGGCTATTAATTACGGTTTCGGTGATGTGGAAGAAACCGGTATTTTAATCGCCGTTGATGAGATTCTGGCAGAGAAGCGCATCCGGCATATACAGTCGTTTATAGAGAACGAGCCGGATGCATGTAATCTGACTTCCGGGGCGAATAAGATATTCTTTCCGAGCAGATAACCGCATTTTATACTGCCGGCAGACTGTTTCCGTTGATTTTCCGGTAGAGGTCGAGCGCAAAGAGTCCGTCATGCCTGAGATATAGTCCAATACCGCCTGTATTCTTTCATACAGCGCGGTTGCTTTCATGTTATATTGGCCGGATACGCGGTTGATGAGCAACTGTGAATATGTTTTTTCCGGTGAGCACACTGCATCGATCATCAGTCAAGCAGGGTGCTGATGATGCGGAAACCGGCAAGTTCTATGTCCAGTACGTCGCGTGAGCGGTAGATTTTCTTGAAAGAGACCTCGGAGCAGTGCTTGTAGGCAGCAGCAGGCCGTTCCGAAATATGCTTGATGAGGCTGCCTTCAAATTCCCCTTCTAAATCCGGGCTTCATTATTGAGGAACGCTTGGTGCATTCGCCGATGAGCAGTCCGATGACAGACGAGCGCAGATAGGCTATCTGTTCGTTGGTGTCGCTTACAATCTTGAAAGTGTCGAGTATGTGTGCCTTGCGTTCGTCGGGGAAGTAGGACAATAGCAGTTCCTGTGTTTCCTGCGTAGTCAGGATTTTCAGTTTATGCGCATCTTCAATGTCCATCATCTGGTAGCAGATATCATCTGCCGCCTCCACCAGATAAACGAGCGGGTGGCGGGCATACTTCAGCGGAGAGTCGTTCAGCTTCTTCATGCCCAGTTCTTCGGCTATCCGCCGGAAGCTGTTTTCTTCGGTTGTGAAGAATCCGAACTTGGACTTTTCTCCGGCCAAACTCGATGAAAAGGGATATTTTACGATGCTGGCAAGTGTGGAATAGGTCAGGACGAAGCCGCCTTTGCGACGTCCTTCAAACCGGTGGGTAAGCAGGCGGAAGGCATTTGCATTTCCTTCAAAGTGTGTCAGGTCTTCCCATTGCGCCGGGGTCAGCTGTTCTCCGTTGGGCTGTTTTTCTTTCAATGCCATGCCCTTTCCTTCCGAAAAGAAGGTGGAGATAGCGCGTTCGCCGGAGTGGCCGAAGGGTGGATTTCCCAGATCATGGGCGAGGCAGGCGGCGGAAACGATAGAGCCGATTTCCGGCAGGTAGGAGCTTTGCAGGTCGGGACGGCGCTCAAGGATGGCTTTGGCTACATCATTGCCCAACGAACGGCCCACACAGGATACCTCCAGACTATGTGTCAGCCGGTTGTGGACAAATATGCTTCCGGGCAGGGGGAACACTTGCGTTTTGTTCTGCAATCTCCGGAAAGGGGCGGAGAAGATAAGGCGGTCGTAATCCCGCTGAAATTCGGAACGGTTCTCGTGGCGTTCTTTGTGAAATTCTTCCAGGCCGAATCGCTTGGCAGATATGAGGGTATTCCAGTCCATGACGATAATTATATTAATTGGTGATGTGAGCCACTTGTCGGGTTATAGCTCATTTCTTTCCGGTAATGAGTCCGGTCCGACTCCTGATTCGCATTAATAACAGATTATTTAACTGCAAATGTATCATTATTTTGCTTCAAAATCACTATTTTCGCCCTCTATAATGAAAGAAGCCCTGTTGTAGAGTAGACTTAGCAGGTCTTTTTTGTAATAGTAATCTTAATTAATCCGTAATTAACGCCATGACTGTCCAAATTATAAATAAGTCAAAACATCCGTTGCCTGCGTATGCCACCGAGCTGTCTGCCGGAATGGATATTCGTGCCAATCTTTCCGAGCCGATGGTGCTGGAACCGTTGCAGCGCTGCTTGGTTCCTACCGGCCTGTATATTGCTTTGCCCGCAGGTTTGAGGCGCAGATCCGTCCCCGTAGCGGTTGGCCATCAAGAAGGAATTTCGGTGCTCAACTCTCCGGTACCATCGACGCGACTATCGCGGTGAGATTTGCATTATCCTCGTGAACCTTTCTTCGGAAAGATTTGTGATTGAGGATGGAGAGCGGATAGCCCAAATGGTAATAGCCCGTCATGAGCAAGCCGTATGGCAGGAAGTGGATGTGCTGGACGAAACGGAGCGCGGTTCCGGCGGCTTTGGGCATACGGGCGTGTAGTTGGTGATGAGTTATAAGTGATTAATGATTGGTGATTAACGGAAGTTTACTTATACCATCTGATTTTACATAGATAATGAGCATATTCAAGAACAAGAAAACAGGACTATTTTTATTGGTGGCAGGCTTCTTGCTTGTTTCCTGCGGGACGTCCCGTAAGCAGGCAAAGGCATTATCGGCGAAGCCTGTGGCCGAACTCACTCCGGAGCAGCAGCGCAAGTACGATTATTTTTTTTCTGGAAGCATCCCGCCTGAAGATACAAAAAGATTATGACGCGGCTTTCGACTTGCTGCAGCACTGCCTGACAATCAATCCGAATGCTTCGTCGGCTCTGTATGAGCTGGCGCAATATTATCTGTTCCTGAAACAAGCGCCTCAGGGACAGGCGGCGTTGGAGAAGGCGGTGGAAAATGATCCGGATAATTACTGGTACAGTCAAGGGTTGGCGAACCTCTACCAGCAGCAGGATGAAAAGGAGAAGGCGGTGCGGTTGCTGGAAGATATGTCTGTACGTTTCACCGACAAGCTGGATCCTCTATACGCCCTGTTGGATATTTACAATCGGCAGGAGCAATACGATAAGGTGATTGCCACGCTGAACCGGATTGAAGGGAAGATGGGCAAAAGTGAGCAGTTGAGTATGGAGAAGTTCCGCATTTACCTGCAAATGAAAGACAATAAGAATGCTTTCCATGAGATAGAGAGCTTGGTTGCGGAGTATCCGATGGACACCCGCTATCAGGTTGTGCTGGGTGATGTCTATATGCAGAACGGGAAGAAAGACGAAGCATACGGCATATACCGTAAGGTATTGGATGCAGAGCCGGATAACGCAATGGCTATGTATTCGCTTGCCTCCTATTATGAAGCCACCGGGCAGAAAGAGCTCTATCAGCGGCAGTTGGACACATTGCTGCTCAACAAGAAAGTGCCTTCGGAAACGAAGATGAATGTAATGCGGCAGTTTGTGGTGCAGAATGAGCAGGACGGCAGGGACAGTACGCGGGTCATCAGCCTTTTCGACCGTATTCTGGAACAAGAGCCGGACGATGCCGGGATACCGATGTTGTATGCCCAGTACCTCCTTTCCAAGGGGATGAACAAGGAAGCGTTGCCCGTATTGCGCCGGGTGTTGGCAATCGACCCCACCAATACGGCTGCACGTATGATGTTGTTGGGTGAGGCTGTCAAGAAAGAAAATTACGGTGACGTCATCGAGCTGTGCGAAGCCGGTGTTGAGACCAATCCTGAAATGCTGGAGTTTTATTTCTATTTGGCCATTGCCTATAATCAGCCGAACGGACCGACGACGTGATTGCGTCTGCCGGAAAGCGTTGTCGCACACCACAGACGAGAGCAAGAAAGAGGTTGTTTCGGACTTCTATTCCATTTTGGGCGATGCCTACCATACGAAAGATTTGAATACGGAAGCCTATGCCGCTTATGATTCGGCATTGGTGTACAACCCCTCCAATATCGGTGCGTTGAACAACTACGCTTATTACCTGTCCGTCGAGCGCCGCAATCTGGATAAAGCGGAGGAGATGAGCTATAAGACGGTGAAGGCCGAACCCGATAACGCCACTTATCTGGACACCTACGCTTGGATTCTGTTCGAGAAAGGCAATTATGCCGAAGCCCGCCTGTATATAGACGACGCCATGAAGAATGACGGCGGCAAGAGCGACGTAATTGTGGAACACTGTGGCGACATCTATTATATGACGGGTGATGTGGACAAAGCTTTGGAATACTGGAAGCAGGCATTGGAGATAGGCAGCAAGTCCAAAACCCTGAAGCAGAAGATTCGGCAAAAGAAGTATATCGGTGATAAGTAACGACGTATATGTCGGTGACCAATAAAAAGTGATAAGACGATGAAACAAGTAAAATCCAATAGTAAGATACTGCTCTTTCTCCTTTTCTTCCTCTGTTGTCTGACGGGGTGTAAGACTTCCCGTAAGGCGGAGACGTCCAAATTGCCTGAGAGCGCCCGTTACCTGTCTTCTAAAGTACGGTTGACGATTCCTTCCAAAGACGCTGTTTTCACTGTAAACGGCACGATGAAGCTGATAAGCGGCGAGCGGATGCAGCTCTCGTTCTTGATGCCTATCATACGTACGGAAGTGGCGCGCATGGAGGTGACGCCCGAAGAGATATTGCTGGTGGACCGTATGGGCAAACGCTATGTGCGGGCTACCCGTAAGGAACTGAAGGATGTATTGCCGAAGAAGGCGGATTTTGCCCATTTGGAGAAGATCCTGTTCGATGCTTCCAAGCCCAAAGGAAAGAGGGAGCTGACAGGGAAGGAGTTGGGTATTCCTTCTTTGGAGAAAGGCAGGGTGGAGTTGTCCGGCTTTTCCTACGGTCCGTTTTCCCTGACGCCCACTGAGTTGTCTTCGAAATATACGGAAGTCGAGTTAAGTGAAATATTAGAAATGCTGATGAGCTTATGAGACGTTTGCTTTGTATTTTTATAAGTTGTTTCTGTCTGGTTTTTCCGCTTCTTGCACAGTCCAACAGGCTGATTAAAGAGCTGGAGAGCAAGCGCGGTGCTTTGCAAAAGCAGATTACCGAGTCGGAGACACTTCTGAAAACTACAAAGAAGACCGTAAGCAGCCAGTTGAATGGGCTTGCCGCCTGACGGGCAGATAGAAGAGCGTAAGCGCTACATCCTCACCATCAATAAGGATGTGGAGGCGATAGACCGCGAACTGTCATCGCTGGAGCGTCAGTTGGGGCAGTTGCAGCGTGATTTGAAGGACAAGAAAAGGAAATACGACTCTTCTGTCCAATACCTTTATAAGAACCGCTCCATTGAGGAGAAGCTGATGTTTATTTTCTCTGCCCAAAGTCTGGCGCAGACTTATCGCCGCTTGCGCTATGTGCGCGAGTATGCCACCTATCAGCGTTTGCAGGGTGAGGAGATACTGAAAAAGCAGGAGCAGGTGAATAAGAAGAAAGCGGAACTCAGGCAGGTACGCGCTGCAAAAGCCGATCTGCTGAAGGAGCGTGAATCCGAGAAGATGAAGCTGGAAAAGCAGGAGAAGGAGAAACGTACGCTTGTCACCAGCTTGCAGAAGAAGCAGCGCGGTTTGCAAAACGAGATTGCCAAAAAACGCCGCGAAGCCAATCAGCTCAATGCGCGCATCGACCGCCTCATTGCCGAAGAGATAGAGAAAGCCCGCAAACGTGCGGCGGAGGAAGCCCGTCGCGAAGCTGCCGCACGCAAGAAGGACGGTGCGAAGACGGACAAGTCGGCTACGGCTTCCGGTGCATCCAAAACAAAGGCTGCTCCTTTGGAGACTTATACCATGAGCAAGGCCGACCGCGAGTTGTCCGGCGATTTTGCCAATAACCGCGGTAAGCTGCCTATGCCCATCAGCGGGGCTTACATCATAACCAGCCATTACGGGCAGTATGCGGTGGAAGGGTTGCGCAACGTCAAGCTGGACAATAAAGGCATCGACATTCAAGGAAGGCCGGGAGCACAGGCCCGCGCCATTTTCAACGGTAAGGTGGCGGCCGTATTCAAGCTGAACGGGTTGTTCAATATCCTTATCCGCCATGGGGCATATATTTCCGTCTATTGCAACCTCTCTTCCGCTTTGGTGAAGCAGGGCGACACAGTTACCACCAAGCAGGCCATCGGGCAGGTATTCTCCGACGGAGCCGACGGCGGACGCACTGTACTCCACTTCCAGTTGCGCCGGGAAAAGGAGAAACTGAATCCCGAACCCTGGCTGAACAGATAAATTCTTTCTTTCCGTTTCCCTTAGCAGAACATTTTGTTTCAGTCTATCGGAGCTTTTCTGTTTTTCTGCATTTGATATTTGGTTTCGGTGGGTTTGGACAAAATGCCCGGCCGGACGGAACACCTGTTTAGATAATTACGGATGTCATATATATATATTAAGGTAATTCGTACCTAAAGTAATCAAATGTTGTATTATGGATTTTAAAACAATGAAGTATGAGACAGAAAAGTTTGACCGACTTCATGAACGAAGTCATTAAAGATTTGTGCGAGCAGGGCCGTTTTGCTACGGCCCATGTCTACAAGTACGCTTTGCGTTCCTTTACGGAGTTTGTGGGCGGAGGTTCCATTTATTTCGGTGCGTTCAGCAAGCGTTCGTTGCGCCGCTTCCAGACCTATATGGAGGAGCGGCAGCTCAGTTACAACACCATTTCCACCTACCTCCGCTCGTTGCGTGCGGTCTACAACAGTGCGGTGGATGCCGACTTGGTGAGGGGAGAGTTCCGCCTGTTTGCCGGACTGAAAACCGGGGTGGCTTCGGAACGTAAGCTGGCGGTTACGGCGTTGCAGATGCAGAAGCTGCTCAAGCAGCCTTTGTCTGCCGGAGTGCTCAAGGCTTCCACTGTCCGCCTGTCCGGTGCGTCCGGTTCGGATGATTTTCTGGCACGCATGCAGAAGGCCCGCGACTGCTTCTCGCTGATGCTTTTCTTGCAGGGGATGCCCTACGTGGACCTTACACACCTCCGCAAGTGCGACCTTAGCGGCAACCTGCTCACCTGCCGCCGACGTAAGACGGGTACGGAACTTTGTATTCGTGTCACTCCCGAAGCTATGGCTCTGATAGAACGGTATGGCAACCACGACGAACATTCTCCCTACCTGCTCAACCTGCTTGGCAGCAACCCTGACGGAGAGGAGGATTTCCACCAATACCGGAGCAACCTGCGTGGGCTGAACTATTACCTTTCTTTTCTTCCCTCGCTCTGCGGATTGCATGGCTTGAAGATAAGCTCCTACACCCCGCGCCACACATGGGCCACGCTTGCCAAGTATTGCCAAGTGCCCGAAGAGATTATTCCGAAGGACTGGGACACTCCTCTCTGGAGGTCACCCGTTCCTATCTGAAAAGTTTTGAAGGGGATGAACTCGCTAAAGCCAACAGAATAATAATTGATTATATTTGGTCCGGGAATAAGACCCTGTGGAATAAGCAGTAATGTGTCTGTTACTCCGTAAGTAACGGAAGTAAAACCGCAGCAAAGATATGAATAATTATATAAAAAACAATATACAAAACATAATCATTTAAAAATAAAAAGGTTTTAAGATGTCTTTCTCTTTCCATACAAGCTAAAACACCGACATATCGCGCCTCTTCGGCCTACGAGAACGCATACGGTTCTCATCTCCATATTTGGATCTGAAAATGGAGACACTGTTTTATATGCCTGCCCCGGCATATTATCATTTATAAATCTTTTGTTGGAGCCTGTAACGCTTTACAGATAGGTTGTTTGTTTTTTACTGTTACTTACGGAGTAACAACCTACAAACAAACAAAATGATATGCTTAAATCACCGGTTCTGACACTGCTGGTTTTCTTTTTGGGGGCAATTCATGTCCGGTCCGTTCATGCACAGGAGAATTCTTTATCTTCTCCGGTCTGTTCCCAAACAGTCTATTTCCGTTTCGACAAAGCGGAGGTTGAAAGTGCGTATATGGACAACCGCCACGCCCTGTCCGCTTTGGACAGTCTTTTCTCCGACCCTGTATATGTATGGTCCATCGACTCCATTTATATCCACGCTTATTCTTCACCCGAAGGCAAGAGTGACTACAACCTTGAGCTCTCCCGCCGTCGTTCACAGGCCATGAGCAAATACCTTACGGAACGTTATCCCATGCTGAAACTCGGTTCCCGCATCTCCTGCATTTCGGGTGGTGAGAACTGGGACGGGATGAGGGAAGCGGTGGCGCGCGCTTCCGACTTCAATGAGCGGGAAGAGGTGCTGATGATTATCGACCAAGTGAGCGACCTTGCCCGGCGCGAACAACTGCTGAAACGCCTCAATGCCGGATTGGCATACCGCTATATCAAAGACAACATCCTGCCGTCGCTGCGCAATGCAGTGGTATGTGTCATACGGACACGTCGTCCGTTGCCCGACAAACGGCATCCTTCGCTTCCCCCCGTCCGTTCCTTCCCCCTGCATTCGGCCACTGTGCAGCCGCAGTTGCGGGAGGGAGCGGAGACCGTTTCCCCACCGGACGCAAAGCGGGTGCGCCCCGCACGCTATGCCGCCTTCAAAACCAATCTTGCCGCTTGGGCCGCTACCACCGTAAACCTTGCCTATGAGGTGCAGGTGGGCAGGCGCTTTACGCTGGACCTGCCGTTGATGTGGAGTTCGTGGGACATCACCGCGGAGCATGCCTTGCGCGTGATTGCCTTTCAGCCCGAACTCCGCTATTGGTTCTCCTCTGCGGGGAAGGGGCATTTCATCGGGGTGCATGCCCATGCCGCCCGCTACAACCTGAAGTGGAACGCAGCGCGCTATCAGGACAACGAGTGCCCCCTGTTCGGGGCGGGCGTGAGCTACGGTTATGCGTTCTCCTTCAGCCCGTCATGGGGCATGGAGCTCAACATCGGAGGAGGCTATGCCCAAACCCGCTACCGCCTGTACAGCAATGTGCCCAACGGCGCATGGCTCGATACCCGCACCCTCCGCTACTGGGGGCTTACCCGCTTGGGAGTGTCATTTATCTATAAACTGCCGCAGCCATGAAAAAACGACTGATACACATATATACTCTCACCATAAGGCTCTGCGCTCCGGCGTTCACGCTGTCCGCCTTGTCCGCGCTTGGGGCGATGCTTGTGCTTCTTGCAGGGTGCATCCACCAGTATCCCGACGACGGGCAGGCGGCGGACGTGACGCTCCGGGTGCAGTTGCTGCCCGAACGCGAACTCATCCTCCTGCCTCCCATCACCAAGGGCGGTGCCGCCGTCCTTCCCGAAGGCTGCCTGCCCCGCGTCACAGTGGAAGCCCGTCCGGCGGACGGGAGCGGTGCGGAAGTGGTGCGGACGGTAACGGCATTGAGTGCCGAAGAGTGGTCGCAACCCCTGATCACCCTTCCCGTTCCCCTGAAACTCAAGGCTGTTCCCTATCGGTTTACCGTATGGGCGGACTATACGCGGGGAGCATCGCTGCCCGATACATACTACAATACGGAGAATTTCCGTTCTGTGTCCCACACGCTTCCGTATGAGGAAGACTACCTGCGGCGTGAGGCCTTTTTTCGGCAACGCCTCCGCAGACCTTGCGGGCGAGGAGTGGCGGGACGGCATACAGATAACCGTCAAACGTCCGCTGGCGCACTACCGCATCGTTGCAACCGATGTGCAGGAGTTCCTGAACAGGCAGCAGGCCAACGGCCGTCCCGGTGCGGGCGAATACGAGGTGAACATCATCTACGCGTACTTCCTCGTCACCCATTTGGATGCCGTTACGGGGCAACCGCTCAATTCCGGAGCGGGCTTCAGCTATACCCGCAGCATAAATCTCTCTGAAGATATGACCGAGTGCGAGCTTGCCGCAGACTATATACTGGCGGACGAGCAGGGTTCGGGAGTGACGGTGACGGTGGAGGTTCGGGAAAAAGGCGTCGGGAAAGCTGTGCTGAGTCGCAGCTCCGGTCTGGAGATACCTTATCGGAGAGGGCACACCACCACCGTCACAGGCCGTTTCCTCACCGCCGGTAGCGGAGGTGGTGGCGGTAGCGGTAGTGGCGGCATAGATATAGGTATCGACGGAGACTATGACGGAGAGATAAACATAGATGCGAGGAACTAAATATTTACTAATTATAAAATCAACTTTTATGAAAACAAGAAATCTATTAATGAGTCTGATTGCCCTCATGGCAATCTTAATTGCCTCCTGTTCCGAGCAGCAGCCGGGTACGGGGATGGAAGTGGGCGGCACGAAGACCCTCACCTTCCGGTTGACTACGGACGGGCAGGCGCAGACGCGTGCCGCAGCTCCCTCAGTGACAGGATACAAGTTGGAGTACATCCTGCAAGTGCTCGATGCGGGCGGAAGCATTCTGTCCGGATATACGCAGAGAGTAGAAACAGGTACTTTCGATGTGACGCTTCCGTTGGGCGTGGCCTATACCTGCCTGTTCTGGGCGCAGTACATTCCCGATGCAGGCGGTGACAACGAGTTCTTCGATACCAACGACCTCAAGGCTGTGGCTTTGAAGAAGCCGCTTACTGCCGATGACCAATGTCAGGCATTCTGTGCTACGGCATCCGTTGCGGCTGCCGACGAAGCGCTGACGCACACCGTTGTCATGAAGCGTGCGGTGGCGCAGGTCAACATCAAGAGCGACACCCAGATGACGGGCTACTCCAAACTGACGGCAGCCTACACCAATGTGCCCAACACGTTCAATGTGCTGGATAATACGGTGACTGACAACACCGGCGGCGTTAGCGGGGATGCTAATTTTGATATAACCAATTTCAGTGCATCACCCGGTACTGACGGCAAGTACATCTACCAGTCGGCCTACTTCCTTGCCTCTGCCGACGGTGCGGGCAGCATGCTGAATATCGCTCTCAACACATACATCACTGCCGCACCGGGCGCTCCATTCAAGACGATAACCGTCAACAACGTACCTACCAAGAAGAATGTGCGGACAAATGTGCTTATGGACTTTGCTGCTACCAGCTCGACATATACCTATACGCTGGACTTTGCGGACTTCGATGCGACGGATATCAATCATAAGACTGTAAGCATTTGGGACGGATCATATCCTGCCGCCAATACAGGCGCTACATTTAGCGGCGGAGACGGAAGTCAGGCCACCCCTTACATCATTGGTTCTGCAACGGACTTTGCGCAATTTGCGGAGAATACGCGTAATAATTTTCAAAACTATGAATATACTTATTTCAAGCTGGATGTTGATATTAATCTGAATGATAAGCCTTGGACGCCGACAGAGGAATTTCGCGGTGCTTTTGATGGGCAACATCACAAGATAACCGGTTTGAAAGTAAGTGCCGCAATTAATAATGTGGGATTATTTGGCCAACTATCCAGCGCCGGACGTCTATCCAATCTTCATGTCAGTGGAGATGTTGAGAATACGAATTCAACTACATTCTACGCTGCCGGAGGAATATGCGGTGGGCACAGCGGAGTAATTGCTAACTGTTCTTTTTCGGGAAGCGTCCGCGGAACAGGAATAGTGGGTGGAATTGCAGCTAAATGCGATGGAAAAATTATTTCTTGCAAGAACACAGCATCCGTTTCCGGTAAAGAAGCAGGTGGTATTGCCGGGCGGGAAACTTCTGCAATTCCCAAGATATATGGATGCTACAATGAAGGAGCCATAGACGGAGAGTATGCAGGTGGAATATTGGGAAAAAATGACGGTTTTGGTTGTGAAATAAAAGGATGCTACAATATCGGTGCGATACAAGTTCGTCGGGAGGGACTTTGGGAGTATTACTTCTTCTACCGCAGACGGTAGCTCTATTATGGCTTCATGCTATGTCAAGGAAAAATATGCTGCTGCCCATACTACGGAGGAAACAGTATTCGGTTCCTCTGACTGGCCTACTTCCACAAACAACACAGTGTGGTACGCCGACCCAAGCAATGACGGTACATACACAGCAGGCTCCGGCGGTGTGCCTACCGGCGATTATAAGTTCTGGAAATCCCTCGGCAGTTGGAACGGTGGTACGCCCGAATATCCTAAGCTATGGTGGGAGGAGTAAGTATGTCCGATGCCAAACATTCAATGAGTGCCGCCCCATGATGAAACGTAACTTTATTAAAGTATGCCTTCGTCAAGGCGAGTCACTCAACTGGGAGAACTTCAACAACCGCATCTGCGTGCTGGTGCTTCAAGGCAGTATCGTAGTATTCGGCAGACATGGCAAGATGCTGTTCCGCCTTAATGCGGGTGAGGCAAATGTTTTTGAAGGGACTCCCGAATGCACGGGTACGTCCGTCACCAATGACACAGAAGTGATTATTGTTTAATTATCCGTCACGCCATTGATGGTCGGCATATAGGGCGATGCAATGTTGCAGAGTAGTGAAGCCGATTGTTAAGCGACATACCGGGAGTCAATGAAGGGACCGGGAGTTCAACCGTTGAAACTCCCGGTTTACCTCAATGAAACTCCCGGTATCCCTTAGGGAAACTGATAGTTTATCCCGTTGAAACTGGAAATGCTGCGGGAAAAAGGGAACGAAAACGGGTGAAGCTTAAATCTCCGCCCCGTCCAGCAATTCAAGATACAGCGTAATGGCTTCTTCTATCTCTTTTACAAAGATAAATTCGTCCGCAGTATGTGAACGGCTGCTTTTGCCCGGTCCCATTTTCATGGACGGGAACGGCATCAGTGCCTGGTCGGACAGTGTGGGAGAGCCGAAGGGCACCCGTCCCAAAGCAACGGCCTTCCGCACCAGCGGGTGGTCCGGCGAAACGTGTGAAGAGCCCAGGCGGAACGAGCGGGCTTTGGCTTCGCAGGAGATATGTTTCCGTATCTCGTCGAAAAGCTCCTGATTGGTATAACATTCGTTGCTGCGGATGTCTACGACAAACGTGCAGCGGTCGGGGATGACATTGTGCTGCGTTCCGGCATTTGCATGGTGACACTCATCTTTACCGGGCCCAAGAAGGGAGATTCTTTCGGGAAGCGGTAGTCGCGAAACCACGCAATGTCGTCCAATACCTTATATATGGCATTGTCTCCTTCATTACGGGCGGCGTGCCCCGAACGTCCGTAGGCAGTGACATCCAGCACCATTAAGCCTTTCTCGGCAATGGCGGGCTGCATCTCGGTGGGCTCACCCACAATGGCGAATTGTATGGGAGGCAGCTGCGGCAATACGGACTCTATCCCGCCCTTGCCCGATACTTCTTCCTCGCAGGAAGCAAGGAAAATCAGGTTGTACGCCTGTGTGGTGCGGCAAAGTTGCAGGAACACCTGCAGCAGGCCGACCACGCTCGCGCCGGCGTCGTTACTTCCCAGACCGTAGATCTTGCCGTTCTCCTCCACTGCGTTGAACGGAGCTTTCCGCCATCCGTTTACGGGCTTCACAGTGTCGATGTGCGAGTTCAGCAGCAGTGTAGGCTTCTGCAGGTCGAACATCGGGCTCAGGCACCATATATTGTTGCCCTTTCTTCCGGTGGCATTCCCTGCATCTCGATGTAGTTCTGCAGGAAGTCGGCGGCCCGCTCTTCTTCGCGGCTCAAGGAAGGAATGGCTATCAATGATTTAAGCAATCCGGTTGCTTCGGAAACTAAAGTCTGTACGTCGGTTGTCATTGTCGGGATCGGTTATATAATTCATTATTACTCCGCAAACTTACGGATAAATCCTGAAAAAGGAAGATAGTTTCAAATAAAACTAATACCTTTGTACCCATATTTACCAATTTATTAAAGATATGACTTATCATCATTTGTCTGTCATGGTACATCGTCAGGCAGAGAAGTATGGAGACAAAGTAGCCCTTAAATACAGGGACTATGAAACATCACAATGGATACCCATCACTTGGAATAAATTCTCTCAAACAGTACGGCAGGCTGCCAACGCTCTGGTGGCGTTGGGTGTGGAGGAACAACGAAATATCGGTATCTTTTCACAAAATAAACCGGAATGTCTGTTCACCGATTTTGCAGCTTTCGCCAATCGTCTGGTCACTATACGCTGTATGCCACCAGCTCTTCGGCACAGGCGCAATACATCATTAACGACGCACAGATACGCTTCCTCTTCGTAGGCGAGCAGTTCCAGTATGACGCCGCCTTCAGTGCGTTCGGCTTCTGCCACTCCTTGCAGAAACTGATTATTTTCGACCGCAACGTAGTGCTCGACCCCGCGACAAGACATCCATCTATTATGATGAGTTCCTCGCATTGGGCAAAGACCTGCCCCATAACGATGTTGTGGAAGAACGTAC
>ENA-OQLB01000476-OQLB01000476.1-human-gut-metagenome-genome-assembly--contig:-NODE-476-length-22680-cov-2.743316_pt1 | contig 22680 bp, 31 predicted proteins | sample MGYA00242656_ERZ504813 | MGnify/ENA primary metagenome ERZ504813 (study PRJEB26092, sample SAMD00036388) | human gut metagenome | host: Homo sapiens | study: EMG produced TPA metagenomics assembly of... | reverse complement strand
TCTCGGTCTTCGAGGAACAGTAAACTACACTTTCTCACAGACCGAGCGTCCTCATCGGTGATGACGAACACGGCTGGATGGACAACGGAGTATTCAACTTCGAGGTGGATGCTACGCTAAGGTTATCAACCTTGACAAAGAATCTGAACCAGATATCTACAACGCAATCAGACGTGACGCTCTTCTTGAGAACGTAACTCTTGATGCTGAAGGAAAAATTGATTTTGCTGATAAGAGTGTAACAGAAAATACACGTGTATCTTATCCGATTAACCACATTGAAAATATTGTACGTCCGATTTCTTCTGCACCGGCAGCTAAGAATGTAATCTTCCTGTCTGCAGACGCTTTCGGAGTACTTCCACCGGTATCTGTACTGACACCGGAACAGACACAGTACTACTTCCTGTCTGGATTCACAGCTAAGCTTGCCGGTACAGAACGTGGAATCACAGAACCGACACCAACATTCTCTGCTTGCTTCGGACAGGCATTCCTTGAACTGCATCCGACAAAATATGCAGAAGAACTTGTTAAGAAGATGGAAAAGAGCGGAGCAAAAGCTTACCTCGTTAACACAGGATGGAACGGAACAGGAAAACGTATCTCTATCAAAGATACTCGTGGTATCATCGATGCAATCCTGAACGGAGACATCTTAAATGCACCGACCAAGAAAATTCCTTACTTCAACTTCGAAGTACCTACAGAACTTCCGGGCGTTGATTCAGGAATCCTTGATCCTCGCGACACATATGCTGATGCTTCTGAATGGGAAGAAAAAGCTAAGGATCTTGCTGCAAGATTCGTTAAGAACTTCGCTAAATACGAAGGAAATGCTGCTGGTAAAGCACTTGTATCTGCTGGACCGCAGGCTTAAATGCAAAATTAGAAAATGGATGTGGGAGAGTTTCTCCTGCATCATTTTTGTGTATACGATGAGTCAAGTGCAGATTTGTGCTTGCATAAGGATCTGCATTTGGCGAATGTACATCATCGATCTGTCAAGCGAGATGGTGTACAAAGTATGCCAATCGAGTAGGCGTCAGCTTACTCGATTGTGCGAATGGACGAGGGAGAGGCTGCAATAACCTCTCCCTCTGGTTTTTCAAGACAAAACAGAATGGAATGATTTATGAGAAACAGAACCCACAGCCATCTTCGGGCTGTGGGTTCTATTGACTGTTGAAGTTTGTTGGTTGCAGATATTCTTTTCGTACTTTTATAGTATGACGATAGTGTAATATCAACTACATGTATTTATGTAAAATAATTTTTTTCTGCAGTATATTTCTACTTCTCTTCTGGGGGAAGTTCTTCACCGGCTAGTTTTAGGATGTTGCTGATCTCATCTTCGGTGATGCCAGCGAATTCTTCCAGCTCGTCTACGCTGACTTTTCGGCCGAGTTCATCGGAAAGTTTTTTGATCTGTTCATCAAGGTCGTTGACTTTTTTCTACCATGCGGTTATCTTGTTTTTTAGTCTCTTCCTGAGATTCAAGAAGTGCCTGCATGCTTTCTTTTGCCATGCTTAAAAGGGCTTCGGTATCATCTGCATGGTCTTCCATGGCGAGCATGAGTCCCATGTTGCCTTCCTGGACGAGATCTCCGATGTAGATATCTGCCCTGTGCATCTCTTTTGCCATGGTGAGGATTGCCGGTAGGAGTTCTTTTAATGGATCCCCATCTCTTAATCCTTTCAGATCCTGCTCGTAAAGGTTTAAATAATCCTGTTCTTCCTGGGTATATCGGATCGGTCCTTCGGTGTTTTCTGCATTTTTGATCGAACCACCAGCTTTGACGTAGCCTTTTACGATTACTTTCTTGGAAAGAAGATAATCAAATACAAGCTCCATCTGTTCTGCTGATAAATTGTCTTCTGCGAAGTAAGCTTCGACTGTGGCTTTGTCTGTGATGTTATTCTGGCTTTCACACAGGGTAAGGACCCCTGAAAGTTTTTCACGAAATTCTAATCTTTCTGCCATATTTTGATTCTCCCGATTCTATAATATATGAATATATTTTTCTTGTTCTTCCGGTCAAGAAAGACAAGAAACGTAATCAACAAACTAATGATTGCTTTCCTGTAGCATATCGCTACAGACTTATCATAACATTATATTTCCTACCTGACAATTTATTTTTCTGCAATATAATGAGGATACCAGGGTCAAAAGGTCAGAAAGCCGATGCATGCTTGCTTACAAGAGGATTTTTGACCTCTTGACCCACCAAAACATGAGTAAGTAGCCATTTTTCAAAGAAAAATGAGCGAATTACGAATGTTTTTGAGAATTGCGAGAGTGCAAAGCACGCAGCATATTTTTCTTAATCGATTTCTCATTTTCACTTTTCAGGATATCCGACATATATTATATAAAGTTCATTTTTTGAGGTATATCTATGCCTGTATCTATCATGCTCGATGCCGGTCACGGAGGACGTGATCCGGGAGCTGTGTATAATGGTCGCCAGGAAAAGGATGATGTACTGAAGCTGGTGCTTGCGATCGGAGAAATTTTACAAAACAGCGGAATTGATGTGGAATACACACGGACAACAGATATTTATGAGACACCTTCCAGAAAGCAACAGAGGCAAATGAAGCCGGTGTTGATTTCTTCATATCGATCCACCGGAATTCCAGTCCTCTTGCCAATCAGTACATGGGCGTGGAAAGCCTGATCTATAACCTTTCCGGCATCAAATATGAGATGGCGGAAAATATCAATGCACAGTTGGAGACAGTTGGTTCAAGGATCTCGGAGTAAAGGCGCGCCCAAATCTGGTTGTCCTTCGCCGTACAAAAATGCCGGCGATTCTGGTCGAAGTCGGTTTTATCAATTCCGATTCTGATAACACAATTTTCGATAAGAACTTCAATGATATTGCGCAGGCAATTGCAGATGGAATCCTGGATACGCTGGAAGAAAAAGGGCTCTGGAAACCAGAAGGCGCAAGAAACAGTTCGACCGCATCGGAATCAGGAAGGACTTCTTCTGACGCAGATACTTCTGCTTCCGTTTCTCCTGCTGACGGTTCTACAAAATCAGATGTTGGTACACTGACAAATTCAGGCTCAGTCCCTGATTCTCCTTGTACGTCAGACTCTGCTCACATGAATCCGTCTGATAAAAATACAGACTCCGAATTTCCTAATTTTTCTCCATCTGTAACCTACAGTGTGCAGGTCGGTGCATTCCGAAATCCGGCGTATGCCAGACGGCTTCTTAATGAACTGACCGAAATGGATTTCCCTGCCGGATTGATGACAGCAGCCAGTATGACCGGGTTCTGGTCGGTCAGTTCGATGTATTGAATGATGCCGCCATGATGGAACGAAGACTAAAACAGAGCGGATATCCAACTGTGATCGTGAGTTTTTCTGAAGAAGCCTGATTGATTCTGCAAAAAATTCATACATTAGCTTCCATGATTTTCTTCTTCTTTTGCTGACCATGGAAGATGACTGTTTAAGGGAAGAACTTTACCATTTTTCGGACGCTCCGATGAAACACCATCAAAAGCTGCTTTTATCGCCAACGTACAAAATTAAAAGATGGTGCATTATGGGAACTTTTGCAGATTTTTAACCAGAAGCTTAAACCTACTCTATACAGGAACCGTTATCGTTTGGTTGCTTGTGACGGTTCTGTTGCTGATATTTTCCGTGATGAAAAAGATACAGAAACTTATTTTGAACCAAACAATAAATCTCCCAGAGGTTTTAATCATATCCACATCAATGCACTTTAAGCCAAGTAAAAAGAACAGAAAAGATTCTCAGATACCAAAATCTTTTCTGTTCTTTTTTGTATATTATAAAGGATAGATTAGTACCTCCTCAGAGGTCATGTGTTCCCCTTGATAAAAGGCTCAGTTCATTAAGGGCGAATGCTCTTTGCCAGTTCTTTCGCTTCTTTTGTCAGATTACAGATTTTCTCGAATTCGCCGTTTTGGATCAGATCTGCTTTTACCATCCAGCTTCCGCCGCAGCAGATGATCTTGTCAAATCCCAGATAATCTTTCAGATTCTGTGTTCCGATTCTACCTGTCGGCATAAAACGGAGCTGATTGTATGGTGCTGCCATTGCTTTGATCATAGCCACTCCACCTGCAGGTTCTGCCGGGAAGAATTTAACTACTTTCAGTCCTCTTTTTACTGCCTGTGCCACTTCAGACGGTGTCACACATCCCGGGAAAATCGGAATTTCTTTTTCCAGACAGTAATTTACGATTTCAGGATCGAATCCAGGACTTACGATGAATTTTGCTCCTGCCTTAACAGCAGCATTTCTCATAGAATCCGTTTTCCTTGAGTTTCTCTAAGTTTTCTCCAAGCCTGTAAACGAACCTGTCTATCAGTTCCTTGATAAAAAACGCGCTGAAAGAAAACCATATCTTGTTTACATGACCGCTGGTACCTTTCTAAGCCTTTCAAAAAAGCACATAAGTTATTTGTACTAACCTGTGGTTATGTATTGAATTATGGGTTTTGGGTAACAAAAAACACCGTATTTCTACGGTGTGTTCTGTCACATATATTCTGTTTTATGATAGCAGAAAACTGGAATTCACAGTTCTTCCATCCTTCCCATCTTCAGCGCCATAACAAGAGTTCCGGCTGCCATCACAAAGACACCAATTTCAATCACATAGATGGAAGAAGCACCGGACCTGCCACGGCAAAGAAGTCCACGATAAAATGAATCCCATATGCAAGAACCGCTGTAAAAGCCGCTGTCCTACATTTGCCTGCCTTTACCGCCCGGTAGATCAGCAGTGACAACCCGATATGCAGAATGATGGCACTGATTCTTTCGATTCCGCTTACAAAAAAGAGTGGTGCCGGTGTTGTCCATAGGGCCGACAGCTGTGACACGGTCTGGTTTGCAGACTCAGCAGGAAGTGCCGCCAACGTATTCTGCATGGCTCCGCTGTTGATCATCAGCATGGACACAAGATTGCTGATTCCGGAGAGTCCTCCGAGCAGAATGGCCTCCACACCGCCATGCCCGATTCCATACATCAGTGCATTTGGAAAATCCAGCCATTTCTTCATCCAGAACTTCATGGCAATCAGTCTTCCAGTCTCTTCAAAAACCGCTGCAGCCAAAGCCGCGTACACATAGTAAAGCCATGGCCTGCTCTGTGCGTTCAGTCCGCAGAACTGAATGACAAGAACATGCAGCAGCTGCTCCAACAGCATGGCAAACAGCAGATAGGTTCCTGCTCCGATAAAGAACGAAGAAATCCTTGCCTTAAGCTTCACCCTTCCTGCAATGAACAAAGCAATCGGTACCCCCATCGAGAGGACAACGGAGCAGATAACTCCCGCTATCGCCAGTCCTGATATTGTGTTCAATTCCATCTTTATACCTCCCTGATTCTTAAAAAATTCCTTTATTGTATTTGAACTGTCCATACAATATAAAGCCTAATCCGACAATAACTGCTGGAAGAATGATATAATCTATAATTATTTCACTCCAAAACGAAACAATAAAACCTAATACAAGAGATATTCCTATAATCAGCGTTCCTGTGCCGACTGTTTTTCCATACTTTGGTATATCTTCTTCCTTTACTTTTCGCCTGTTATAAGAGTGAATTGTGCTGATATTGCCTTTGATATTTACAATTCCCACAACAGATATGAACACTCCCAAAATCAACATTATAATATTTTCCATAATAACCTCCTAAAAATAGAATAGTTCCTCAAATTTTTTGTCCAATGCAATACAAAGAATTAGAGCCAATTTTGCAGTTGGATTAAACTGTCCTGTTTCAATAGAACTAATGGTATTTCTTGATACCCCTACCATTCTGCAAGCTGAGCTTGAGAAAGATTTGCTTCTGTGCGAACTTCCTTTAAGTGATTTTTCAGTTGTAATTGTTCTTTCATATTCTCACCTCTAAAAGATGGCTAACAAATCCAACAAATGCCAAAATGGAAAGCACAAAAAACAGAACAGTCAAGACCAAATCGCTCTTTCGCTTCATTTTGATAAAACGAACTAACCATTGTGTTGCAATAATGCTGAAGTATATAACCCACGGACTGTAAATCATAGTATGAGCAAGCACAGAAGATAACAGCGAAAGCAAACAACACACTAAAGCACCAACTCTGCTTGCGTGACTTCCGGCTTGATATACCACTTCCATTTCAGCCAAGTCCTTATTGCGATGTTCTTTTCTGCTTGCATTTAATATTTCGTCCCTTTTCATAAAAACACCTCCATGCCAAGTTTTCTTTGCATATTTTAATTATACACATACCAAGTTTTCTTGTCAATAGAGTCATAAAAAAGTTACAACCGATATAAGAGATAACTTTTCTACCACTTCGATTATACTCACGACTTAATGACTTCTTGAATACTTGCCGAAAAAGAAAAACTGCCATCGGTTTGACAGCAGTTCTTCTTCGGTTGGTATCCGTTAGGAATACACAATATCATTCAATACAATCTCATCGGCACAGGCTCGAATGTTATTCATTAATCCTATCCATCTCATCATATCCGTTGCTTTTCTGCACGCCCAGGTTACAATCTCCGGTTCGATCATCAGACGTACATCAAACAGATCCATTGCCAACCGATAACGGTCCTCCACATTTCCAAACTCGAGAACATCATTTTCCATATAAATGGTACTGATGACATAAGTTCCGTCTCCTCTGCGCACTTCCAGCACGCCTCTTGTGACCAGCCTTTAACCGCCTCTCTTACCGTACTTCGTCCAACTTCAAATAATTCTGTCAGTTCACCTTCAGTAGGTATCCTCTCTCCTATTTTTACCGGTTTATCCAGAATATATTTCATCAGACGATCCTCTGTCTTCTGTCCCAGTGTCCGTTTTACATTTTTTCCGCTTTGCTGCATTTCGTCACCTCCTGCTTATCCGCTTTCTCAAATTTTAGCATTTATTTTTTCTCTTTTCAGCTCTGCATTGCCTGCCCTTCTCATTTTTGCTATACTGTCAATGTAGTTTTACGCCATAGTTTCCGGCGTATCGTTATTTTGACTCAGGAGGAAATTTATGATCAAATTAGTTGCAAGTGATCTGGACGCACTCTGCTTCACAACTATCAGCAGACTGTGCCGAAAGAAATATATGATACGATTAAAGCACTTCATGAAAAAGGAATCATCTTCACTGCCGCAAGCGGACGCCAGTATGCCAATATCCGCAGGCTTTTCGCTCCTCTCGGCTTTGACATTCCATATATCGCTGAAAATGGTTCCATGTGCGTCTATAAAGAAGAAGTACTCGCCACCGGTCTGACTCCATCCAAAACCATCCGGCATATTCTGGATGCCTGATGGAATACCGGAAGATCTATCACACCGGACACTGTATCCTTTCTGTAAAAGATACTTATTACAGCGACTCAACCGATGAACGTTTCATTGATTATATGGAAAATGATATGCATAACATCGTTACCTACGTGCCGGATCTGTATGCGATCAAGGAACCGATCATCAAAGCAGCCATCTGTGATTTTGGTGGCACAAAGAATCTGGAACCCTTCTTCCACAAAAGAATCGGGGATGAAATCCGCGTTGTAACTTCTGCAGATCACTGGATTGATTTTATTGCGCCAAATGCAAATAAAGGAACGGCACTGAAAGTTCTAATGGAAAAATTCGGAATCAAAAAAGAGGAATGCATCTGCTTCGGAGACCAGCAAAATGATATCGAGATGCTGAAAGCTGCGGGAACAGCGTATGTCATGGCAACCGGCCACCCTCTCGCCAAAAAGGCGGCAGATTACGTTGTGGAATCACCTTTGCCGGTGATGCAGGGGTTGTTGTAGAGTGAAAATGGGGACGCTGCAGCTAAATAATTTTCTGAAACGAACAGCGCAGCTGAATGTTTCCATCTTGACGGCATTTGAGGCTTTTAGGGAATCTTAGGTTTTGAGAAGATGCGTTAGGGGAAGAAATCCACACTGTCTGAGCGACAGCGAGTTTGTGGATTTCTTCCCCTGTTTTTAGCATCTTTTCAAAATTTTAGAGTCCCTTAATGCCTCAAGCCTGTCCGCAAGATGGAAACATTCAGCTGCGCGTCCCTTTTGAACCAGCAAGCCTATATAACTTCCCCTATGCGTTCTCCCATCTTCACAATGGTTTCTGCTCCCTGCAACGTGTTCCGGATCAGATCACTGTCTGGCAAGACTTTATCTGGTTCCAGGAGCAGCACAACCGTTGAACCTCCGAATTCAAATCTTCCTTTTTCTTCGCCGCGTTTTACCTGGCAGCGTTCTTTTTTTATAATTTCGGATCTTTCCGACCATCAGTGCACCGACTTCCATCATCAGACGGTGCCGAGTTTTTCATTTTTTACAAGACAGTATTCTCTGCTGTTCATTTTGTAGATCGGGCAGATATCATTTGCAATCGGATTTACAGTGTGAAAAATTCCCGGAATCCTTCTCTGATAGGTCTTTTCTCCATCCGCCACGTAGCAGTATCTGTGGTAATCGTCTACTGTAAGACGGATCACTACCGCCCAGCCTCCCATATAATGTCTGGCAAGCTTTGCATCGCGAATGAGGCTGTGGGTTGTATATGGTGTATGTTTAATGAAGAATCGTCCGTTTTCGTGAATTGGATAGACACTCACTTTCCCGTCACATGGACTGATCAGTACGGTATCTTCCTGTTAACCGGGCGTTCCTCAGCTTTTATTTTTCTGGTAAAGAAATCATTATAGGAATCAAATTTCTGTTTTTCATATTTATTCAGATCGATCCCGTGGGTTCTGGCAAATAGTCCGGCAAAAACAGCGGACACTTTTGTATTCAACAGCTTCCCTCCCAGTCTGGATACTGCCGGTAAAAGAAGCGGGCGCATCAGTACTCTGGTTGCTGTATGGGTATACACAAATTTTAAAAACTTATCCTGACTGGTTGTCTTTTTTATCCGATGACCTTCTCTGTCTATGTAATACATTTTTCTACCTCCTGTCCGCCTTATCCATGCCTGATAATGTAGCTGTCAGGCAGATCTCTGCCCTTCACTTTGCTACCTGCTCATAACCTGGTTTCATTACATCATGCTCATATAACGCATATAGTGCCGGACCAGAATAGCGATCACTGCCATTGCCACAACAGCTACAATCGCACCCATGGTCACATTTTTCGGCTTTTTCAGTTTGAAATTGGTGATAAACAGAATGCCGACCACCAGCATGACTACATGAAGCGCAAGCATAAATTCACAACCTAAAAATGGTTTTAATACAACCACAAGCGGAAGTGCGATTGCCATGGATGTGATCGGGAGCCCCTGATAACATTCTCTTTTCTCTGCTGTTTCTTCCTGACGCTGTTCTTCCATCACATTGAACCATGCAAGGCGGATCAGACCTGCAAGCACATAGAACATCAGGATTGCCACACCGATCACTCCACGCATTCCAAAGCAGTAACAAAGAACAGCCGGTGAAGCTCCGAAGCAGACGATATCACTTAAAGAATCAATCTGGATCCCAAAACGCTTTTCCACCTCTGTCCGGTTCTTTTTCGTCCGTGCGATCTTTCCATCGAACATATCACAAAGCCCGGAGATTGCAAGACACATGACACCCAGGTGCAGATGCCCGTTCACTGCAAACATCATTCCTCCGACCGATACCATCAAGCTGACATATGTAAGTACTACCGTATAATCATAAACCCCTAACATTCTATCTCCCTCTTTCTTCCAATTGTAAAGTTTGCTACGATCGTAAGCAGGGCGCTCAGCCCCAGTTCTGTATAATATCCAAGCCCACGGCTCAGGATCATTCCCGGCAAAAGAAGCCGTTTTCCGAATACCGGAATAAAAATCATGGTAAATAATTTTTCACTGATTCCCATACCTCCCGGCAGAGGAAGCATATCTACCGATACCGCAATGACCGCCTGCAGTGTAATGACTGCGACTGCTTTTGCACCACCAAGTCCAAATGCCTTATATACAAACCATGTAGCCGTAAACAGCGCAAACCGCTGGAACATGGTGATTGCAAATACATTCACGATTACCTGCTTGTGCTCCTTCAGAAAAACTGCTGTATCCCGGTACTGGTCCATTGATGCATTCAGCTTTTCAATACGCGCTTCCTTATGGCGTAGAAGTGCAGCTTTTCAAGCAGTGCCATTCCTCTTACCAGGATTTCTCTTGCAAGCCGCGGATGAAACACCAGCACCAGCATCGCCGTCACGCAGAAAACGTTCAGAGCTGTCCCCAGATAAAAGATATGCCGGATACTCCAGAGATACTTATGGATAAATCCCTGTCCGAACAGTACCAGCCACAATCCGACAACCACCAGTACCAGTTTATAAGTGATCGTAACGATCATCAGCACCAGCGTTGAAACCGGTATTGGTATCTTTTCTTTTTCATATAATAAATCTGTGCCGGCTGTCCTCCAGATGCCGAAGGTGTGATACAGCTGAAGAAGAATCCAACCGATGAAAACAAAAAACATGTCCATTTTTTCAGCCGGATTTTCAGTGTCCGCATCATATAATAGATAATGATCGATTCTCCCCAGATAAAAACCACAACACAGATCACTCCCGGAATCAGCCATAATACATTGACCTGCCCCAGGATCTTCACAATCTCACCAATATCTTCCCCATGAAATACGCCATACATTGTACCGGCAAATACCACCAGCAAAAATATGACATTGAAGATCGTCTTCTTTTTATTTTCCATCTCTCTTCATTCCTGTCCAGTTTCCAAGTTTATTTGCTATTTTTTCTGTCAGACGCCGATAGATCTGCCATCCATTTGTCCGTCTGCTGATCTGCCAGGTTACTTCTGCAAGAAGAATTCCTGCTACTGCATCCTGCCATACATGCTGCCTAAGCGCCAGTGTCGAAATCACAACCAGTACCGTCATCAGGACTGAAAAAGCTTTATACCAGTTGGGAATCTTCCGATTCTTCCTGACCGCAATATAGCTGAACCAGCTTGCCATGCAGTGAATGGACGGAAACAGGTTGATCGGCTTATCAACCGTATACAGAAACCGTACTGCCTGCGTCCAGATATCCGTCCCTGTCAGAACCGGTCTCGTATTCGTGGTCGGATAAAAAATAAAGCACAGCATACATACCAGCCGCGCATAAAAATCCGCAGTAAAAAACCGGTATTTCACTTTCTCCTCCCGCATCGATGCCATGAAATAGTTCACTACCCAGAAAAGATAACAGCCAAAATAAATAATAATAAACTGTGGCATAAAAGGAATCACTTCATCCGCCGGACCAGAAAGATTATGAGTCTTGATTCCCGTCCGTAATAGCGGCACTCCCCAGTATACCACAGCATTCATACAAAATGTAATAATAAGTGGAATTATAGTTTTTATTTTCTTCATACAATCTATACTATACATAAATAAAAAAATAGCAATAGTCTTTCACAATTCTTAAAGAAAAAAGTTCTGTCTCTTAAGAAAACAGAACTTTTTTCTTTTATATTTCTTTATTTTTACAGAACCTTTGACAGGAATTCCTTTAAACGCTCATCCTTAGGATTTGCAAAGAACTCTTCCGGAGTTCCCTGCTCTTTTACTCTTCCTTCATCCACAAACATGACACGGTCAGCAACCTCTCTTGCAAATCCCATTTCATGTGTAACAACAACCATGGTCATACCTTCCTGGGCAAGCTGTTTCATCAGCTCCAGAACCTCTCCAACCATCTCCGGATCCAGTGCGGATGTCGGTTCATCAAAGAGTATTACATCCGGGTTCATGGCAAGGGAACGCACGATCGCGATCCGCTGCTTCTGTCCACCGGAAAGCTGTGACGGATAAGAATCTGCCTTCTCTTCCAGTCCAACCCTCTTAAGAAGTACTCTTGCTTCTTTTTCTGCCTCTGCTTTATCCTTTTTCAGGAGCTTGATCGGAGCCAGTGTGATATTTTCAAGAATCGTCTTATGTGGGAAAAGATTAAAGTGCTGGAACACCATTCCCATCTTCTGACGATGTTTGTCGATATCTACCTTTGCATCTGTAATGTCCACACCTTCAAAATAAATATGGCCTCCGGTCGGCACCTCCAGAAGGTTCAGGGAACGGAGGAATGTAGATTTTCCGGATCCTGACGGCCCGATGATTACCACAACTTCTCCTTTGTGGATCTCTTCTGTAATTCCATTCAGTGCATGAAAATCGCCAAATACTTTCTGCAGATTTTCTACACGGATCAATACATCTCCATTAGTGGTCACTGTTCCTTAACCTCCTTTCCAGCATACTTACCAGTTTACTGAAGATCATAACCATAACCAGGTAAATGATCGCAACTGCCATCAGTGGCATAAGCGCATCGTAGGTTCTGCTTCGGATGATATCTCCGCCCTTTGTCAGATCCTGAAGGGCAATATATCCGGCAACAGAAGTCTCTTTTAAGAGAACGATAAATTCGTTTCCAAGTGCCGGAAGGACATTTTTAAACGCCTGTGGCATGATAATATAGATCATTGTCTGACGATAATTAAATCCAAGGCTTCGTCCTGCCTCAAACTGTCCGTTATCAACTGCCATAATACCGGAACGGAAAATCTCAGCAACATAAGCACTGGAGTTCATACCAAATGCCAGAATCGCTACGATCGTCTTACTGACATCCACACTTGCAAAAATTACAAAGTAAATGATAAGCAGCTGTACAACAACCGGTGTACCACGGATGACCGTGATGTAAATCTGGCAGATCAGATTCAGGAGCTTCATCTTGCCGGTCTTATCGTATGTAGAACGGACAATTGCCAGAAGGAATCCGAGAACTACACCGATCAGGACAGCACAAAAGGTTACAATTAACGTAACCTTAAGTCCGTCTGCAATGTAGTGCCATCTGTCATCTTTTATAAAATTCATTATAAATCTTGCTTTAAAATCACTCATAAGACACCACCAGTCTGTACCCGATTAGTCTGTAATATATTTTGCAACGATTTTATCAAATGTTCCATCTTCTTTTAACTCTTTGATCGCATCATTTGACTTTCTTAACCAGATCATCTATTACCTTTTTGATTGTCCAGTGCATAGTCTTCTTCTACATAAGAAGTCTCCAGGATCTTCAGACCTTCATTTTCTTCTACGAATGTCTTAGCCGGCTGGTTATCAATGATCACTGCATCGATCTTGCCCTGCTGCAGAGCCTGTACAGCTTCCATACCTTTGTTGAAACGCTCTACATTATCATCACCGAAATCATCTGTAGAATAAATATCCCCTGTTGTTCCCTGCTGAACACCAATCTTCTTTCCTTTCAGATCATCCGGTTCTGTAATATCACTGTCATCTGTTACAATGATAACCTGAACTCCTGTGTAATAGCTGTCAGAGAAATCAACCTGTGTAGCACGGTCTTCTGTTACAGTCATACCTGCTGCTCCGATATCTGCTTTCCCGCTCTGAACGGCCGGATAATAGAATCAAATGCCATATCTTCGATCTTCAGATCCATTCCAAGTTTGTCAGCGATCGCTGCTGCGAATTCTGCATCGATTCCGACAACTTCATCTCCGTCATAGTATTCAAATGGTGGGAATTCTGCGTTTGTAGCCATAACAAGCTTTTCTTTCTTGTCTGATTTTGCAGAGTCACTCTTTGATGAATCACTCTTTGATCCACAAGCTGCAAAACTGAATACGCATGCACATGCAAGTACAACACTGATTACTTTTTTCATTTTCATAATACCAACCTCCAAATTTTATCCATTTCCCCTATTCTATCATGTTATAAAGAAAAAACAAAGTGGGTTTTTATACATTTTTTTGCATAAATTCCCACTTTTTTTTCGTGATTATTCTCTTTTAGCCAAAGATCAGGAAATAAAGAAGTACCAGAACTCCAAGTACAATACGGTAATAACCGAATGCCTTAAAGTCATGCTTCTTGATATATCCCATCAAAAACTTGATTGCAAATACGGATACGAAGAACGCTACCAGGCATCCCACAAGCAGAATGACCACTTCGATTGCGGTATAATGGAATCCGAATTTGATAACCTTTAAGATACTTGCTCCGAACATAACCGGGATTGCAAGGTAGAAGGTAAATTCTGTTGCCACATAGCGGGAAGTTCCGATGAGCAGTGCTCCAAGGATGGTTGCTCCTGAACGTGAAGTACCCGGGATCAGTGCCAGGACCTGGAAGCCTCCGATGATCAGTGCCATCTGATAGGTAAGCTCTGTCAGCTTTGTAACCTGCGGTCTGGTGTGTTCATTCTTTTTCTCGATCAGAATGAAGAAGATACCATAAATGATCAGCATCAGTGCAACAACTACATAATTGTAAAGATACTTGTCAAGGATATCATCAAATAACAGCCCGATCACAGCTGCCGGAATACATGCCACAACGATCTTGCACCACAGGTTGATCGTATTTCTCATCTGCTTTCGCTGATTTTCTCATTGAAAATGGATTCAGCTTATTGAAATACAGAACAACGACCGCCATGATCGCACCGAGCTGTATCACAACACGGAACATACTGTTGAATTCATGACTTGTACTCATATGTAAGAACTGCTCTACCAGGATCATATGCCCTGTACTACTGATTGGAAGCCATTCTGTGATACCTTCCACGATACCCAGAATGACAGCAATTAAAATATCTAACATTTTTCCCTCTTTCTATCCCCTCTCGGGATTCAATACAAATTTTTCAATGGCAGCCGCCACGCCATCCTCCTCATTGGACAATGTGATATAATCTGCCACCTCTTTTACTTCATCTGCTCCGTTTGCCATCGCAACACCAAATCCGACTTCTTTTAACATCATCAGGTCATTGTTGCCATCCCCGCATGCCATGATCTCTTCCCGTTCAATTCCAAGAAGCCTGCCGAGCTGGATCAGTCCCATGCCTTTGTTGACTCCCGGTGCATTGATCTCCAGGTTCGTTCCCATCGAATCACTAATGCTTAAATTCCCAAGCTCCATGATCCGCTGCTTTGCTTCCAGCCGTTCGTCCTGATTCTTAAAAAGTGCATGGATCTTATCCATCTCATGCCCATTCATCTCTTCCATCTTCTCCCAGAGACTCGTAATGCCTTTGCGGGTGGTTCGGATATAATCTGCCATCGCAGGATTCCGCAGATACTCTCCGACTTCAGAAGTTCATCTGCCTGCACGAAACCTCTTCCATCAAAATAAATCTCCTTGAACGTATCATAATCTCCAAAAATCTTAAGGATCGCCGCGCCCATCTCATATGACAGCATGTTGGCATAAAGTATTTTATCTTCCTGCAGGTCCAGGATCCTTCCGCCGTTCGATGTCAGTGCGTACCGCATCCCCGGGAAATTCCGGAGCACTTCCGGGATCCTGTCACCGGGCGTCCTGTTGCAACCAGTACTGTTACTCCCTGATCGATCGCACGTGTAAGTATTTCTCTTGTATGACTGGTCAGTTCTTTCTTATCATTCAGTAAAGTACCATCCAGATCAAGCCCTATCATTTTTATCTTTTTCATGAATAATTCCCTCATTTATGGTAAAGCTAAAAATACATTTCAAATCTTAGTATAACACGATTCCCCGTGCATGTATAACAAAATTTGCGGATTCAGGCATTTTGTAGTATACTGATAAAGGCTCAATTTTGAAGAAAGGAAGAATTATGAAGAAAAGGTTAAAAGCATTTTCAAGGACAACCATCGCACTCCTTACCGCTGCCCTGGTCTGTTCCCCGTTTACAAAAGCTTACGCCGATGACACTGTAGACTCTCTCGAAAAGCAGACAAACGGTCTTCAGAACCAGCTCGACTCTCTGAATCAGGACCTCACAAGTCTCAGCGCTGAGATCACAGATCTTGCATCAAAAATTGAGGATACGGATGCTTCCGTACAGAAAGCAGAACTGGATCTTGCCGCCGCAAAACTGGACGAGCAGTTACAGTATGATGCTATGAAGAAAAGAATCAAATATATGTACGAAACAGGAAATACGTCACTCTTACAGATCATCTTTTCTTCTGAAAGCATGGGAGATTTCTTAAACAAAGCAGAATTTGTCAAGAACATTACAGAATACGACAGAAATATGCTGGATGAATTACAGAAGGTTCACGAGCTTGTCGCTAAAAAGGACTCTGATCTGAAAGCAGAGCAGGCTTCTCTGGCAGAGATGAAAACAAATCTCGACCAACAGGAACAGGAACTGAATGATAAGATTTCCTCTACTTCCGGTGAACTTCAGGCTTCATCCGAAGCACTGGCAAAAGCAAAAGAAGCACAGGCAGCCGCTGCTGCCGCACTTAAGAAAAAGCAGGAAGAAGAAGCTGCAGAACAACAACGACAGGCAGAAGCTGCACAGACTGCTGCCAATAATACTTCAAGCAGCTCCGGGAACACGGATTCTGGTAGTTCCGGCGGCAATACGACGATTACAGTTCCGAATACTCCTGCCGAGACCACAGATCTGGTTCTCTTTGCTGCAATTCTGCAGTGTGAAGCCGGCGGTTACAATTATGACGGTATTCTTGCCGTTGCTACAGTCATCATGAACCGTGTAGAGAGTCCGCTGTATCCGAATACGATCAGCGGTGTCGTCTACCAGAGCGGTCAGTTTGCTCCAACCTGGGACGGAAGCTTAAGCCGCGTCTTGCAACGCGGACCTGTATCCTTATGCTATCAGGTCGCTCAGGAAGCGCTCGGCGGATCACGTCTTGCATCCGTAAGCGGATGTTACCAGTTCCGAAGCGCAAGTACCGGAATGTCCGGGATCAACGTTGGGGGAAATGTATTTTTCTAAATCCTGTCCCAGTGGATGTGCGTTCGATTCATTCACAGGACAGAATACAAAAAACGGTATTTACTCATCTTCACGAGTAAATACCGTTTTTTATTTTCTACGCATTATAGTTTGCAAGAAACTGTGCTATCAATTCCACACAACCTTCCACATCTTTTTCATCTGCTACCTCTGCAGGCATGTGCATATAACGAAGCGGGATTGATACCAATACCATCGGTACTCCCTGATTTGAAAAATGAATCTTATCTCCATCCGTATAACTAAGCCTGCTTGCAGCTTCTCTCTGAACTGGAATTCCTACTTTTTTTTTGCACATTCTTCCATTTTGGCATTTAAAGTTTTTACCACGATCGGACTGTTGCAAAGAACCGGTCCACCCCCCAGAAGAACCGTTCCCATCTCAGCCGGATTCATTCCACTACAGTCGCTTGTGTAAGTCACATCCACAACAATCGCAAGTGTCGGATTAATCCGTGTACTTGTCCAGAAAGCTCCGGTTTTCGTTGTCTCCTCTCCAGTTGTAGAAGCTCCATAGACACCAACTTTACATCCAAGCTCTTTCGCTCTCTTGATTGCTTCCATAATGATATAAACACCAAGTCTGTCATCCAATGCTCTGGCTGTAAATTTACCATTTTTCATCTTACGAATATGTGTATCCGGAACAATCGGATCTCCCAGACTTACATTCTTTAAAGCATCTTCTCTATCTTTCGCCCCAATATCGATCAGAAAATGTTTTGTTCCCAGATTTTCTTCTTTGAACAAATCACGATATGCTTCGACAACACCGTAAACCTCTCCGTTTTTTGTCTTGATACGCACCTGACGTCCCGGATAAGTTGCCGGAACAATTCCGCCTCGGTCAATCACCTGCAGTCTTCCATCTTCCCGGATGTTCGAATCATAAGTCCGATTTCATCTGCATGTGCCGAAAGCATGATACGTACATCGTTTTCCGGATTCAGAATACATGTCAGATTTTGCATCTCATCACGGCGAATCTCATCTGTATATTCTTTCATTTCTTCTGTTACAATATCCTGCACCTGCTCCTCATAACCCGATACCGAAATACTGTTAAGAAGGTTATTTAAAAATTTTTCATTCATTCTAGTCATCTTCTTTCTTACTTAGCCGTAACTTTCAAAAGATCTGCAAATGCAGACAGATTATAGGTTCCAAGCCCGCTTGCAACTGCATCCCCGATAGCAGCACAATCCATTCCCCCTGCGATTGCTGCCTGCAGTCCTGCTTTTGCGTCTTCTACAACCAAACACTTATCAGCTGTTCGTCTACATACTCTGCTGCTTTCACAAATACTTCCGGATCCGGCTTTGATTTTGAAATATTATTTCCGTCTGAAATTGCATCGAAATACTCTCCAAGTCCCAACTGACCGAGAATAAATCTTGCGTTTTTACTGGATGATCCAATCGCCAGTTTATGTCCATTCGCACGAAGATCATCCAATGTTTCCTTTACTTCTGCAGACAGATCTGCAGGACTCATATTTTTCAAAAGTTCTTTATAGATATCATTTTCTTTGTTGTCCAGCATTCTTTCTCTTCTTCGCTCATTTCTCCTTCATAGCGTTCCAGAATAATTTCAAAACTTTCCATACGGCTCACCCCTCTGAGTCGGTTATTGATTTCTTCATCAAAATAGATTCCCAGTTCATCTGCAACTGCTTTCCATGCTTGATAATGATATTTATCTGTATGACAGATTACTCCATCCAAATCAAAAATTACTGCATTGTATTTCTTCATCTTTTGCTTCTCCTTCTGTTTCAGACAAGTTAGAATGATGACAGCGGCCAGGATGATCGCACATCCGATCACCATGCGAAGTGTAATCACTTCATGCAGAATGATGATAGAAAAAATCGTTCCAAATACAGATTCCATTGAAGTACAATCGCTGCTTTTGTCTCATCTACATACTTCTGGCATGCGGTCTGGAGCAGATAACATACAGTCGTACTGATTACTCCCAGATACAAAACACTTAACCATCCCTGTGTTGTAACCTGAAAATCGTTCTCTCCAAAAATCACAAGACTGACTGCCGATAATACAAATGCTGTGATCATCTGCACCATGTTCAGTACAGATGCCGGATATTTTTTCACAGATTCTCCTGTAAAAAGATTTGGAACGCAAATCCTACCGCACAGAGAAGTGTAAGACCATCTCCCAGACTCAGTGTAAGATTTCCATTCAAAGAAAGCAGTGCTACTCCAATAACGGACATGATTGCTCCAATGATTCCTTTCATGCCTACTTTCTTCTTCAAAATTATAAATGCAATGAACGGCACTATAACTACATTCAGTGCTGTAAGGAATGCATTTTTGGAAGGTGTTGTATATTGCAGACCGATAATCTGAAATGCAAATCCTGCAAAAAGTGCAATTCCCATCAGAATACCTGCTTTTATTGCACCTGCACGATTCTCAAGTTTCCCTTCTTTTTTATGCTGTCCCATGCTGATCATCCCCATCAGCACAGATGCCAACAAAAATCTTACCATCATAATCTGGAAAGGCTTCATGCTTCCCAGTGCCATATCACTTGCGACAAAGCCGCCTCCCATATGACCGTAACCAGTATAAGTCCTCCGATTGCCAGCCATTTTTCATCATATATCCTCCCGTCTCTTTTTTAGATTGTTGTTACTTTTCCATTTATTTCAGCTTCTACAGGTTCTCCTGCAAGACGAATGACCTTTGCCTGATTACTTCCATCTGCCGTAATTTCAAGCCATGCCCCTCTATAATGCAGACGGAATGTTAATCCCTGCCATTCCTTTGGCATATTCGGATGAACTTTCAACATACCATCTTCTCTTTGCGCTACACCTGCAAACCCAAATACAATTGTCTGCCATACTCCACCAGTATTTGCCGCATGAATTCCTTCTCTTGTATTTCCCTGCATATTCAACAGGTCAATAAAGGCTGCGCGGCGAAGATACCGATATGCTTTTGAATCATCCCCTACTTTAAGCCCCATAACAGAGAAAATACTCGGACTCAATGAAGAACCATGAAGTGTACGCTTTTCGTAATAAGCGTAGTTTTCTTTAATCGTTTCTTCATCAAATTCATTTCCCATAAGGTGTAACAGCATAACAACATCTGCCTGCTTATTGATCTGTGTCTCTCTTGCTCTTTTTGTCTTAAGTGCATCCGGACGTACTGGCCAATCATTCTCATCATATTTTTCGATTGTTACATTATCAAGCTCGAAATATCCTTCAAACTGTTCCAGAAGTCTTGTGCCTTCTTTTCTTGGCAGATACATCTTTTCCTGCACTTCTTTCCAGTGTGCAGTTTCCGCCTCTGTAAGTCCTGTCTTTTCGATCAGGATATCATACGCTTTCTGATTCTCTTTCTTGATTGATGCAAGCAGTGAAAGAACATATCCGAGATTCCATCTCGCCAGATAATTGGTATAGAGGTTATTATTAACCGGTTCATGCCATTCATCCGGTCCCGTTACCTGATTGATTTCATAACGATCCTGCTCTTTGTTGTACTCACAGCGGCTTGCCCAAAATCTTGCTGTCTCTGTCAGAATCTCCGCTCCTTTGCTGTAAAGGAAATCCATATCCTGCGTGATCTTAACATAATTATAGATTCCATAAGCAACTGCTGCTGTTACATGATGCTCATATACCGCAACATAACATCTATAACAGGTTCCATCCGGCTCAATGGTCCAGTCCGGACACTGCTCTGTACCATCATCTGCTGACTCCCACGGATACTGTGCTCCTTTATATCCATTCTTATGTGCATTTGCACGCGCTGCATCCAGAAGATGGTATCTGTAATTTTCCAGATTCTGTGCAGTCTTCGGAAATACCCATGAGAAAAACGGAAGCATAAAAAGTTCGGTATCCCAGAAAGCATGTCCACCATATTCTTCTCCTGTTAAAAGCTTTGCCCCAACATTCACATGGTCATCATGTTCGTTTCCCGTACTCATCAGATGGAAGATGTTAAAACGGACTGCACGGTTCAATTCATCATCCCTGTAATCTGAATATCTGCATTTTCCCACATATTCTTATAAACATCTTCATGCGCTTTCAGTTCCTGATCAAATCCCGTTTCAACAAATCCTTCAATTTCTTTTTCGATTGTTGTATGAAGAGCATAAGCCGGGCATTCTCTTTCTGTATACATCGAAACATATTTTACGATTTCTACTTCTTTTCCTTCTTCTACATGGATATCACCAAATTCCACACTCTGCTCACCAAATCTGCTTATCATTCTGTTTCCAAGAATCTGTTTTCCATCTGCATAAGCTTCGATACGGCATCCACAACCTACATGCAGATGATTTTCTCTGGTTGCAACTTCCACATAACATCCATCTGCTGCCAGCTTTTCATTCGCTGTCATATAAGTATGTTTTACCTTAAAGCGTGGTGCATCATAAAAATTAATGATCGTACCATCAATAATGCTTTCTACTTCAATGATTCCACTGTAGTTGAGCGGTGTCACATAAAGCCGGATTCCCATCCTGTGTACATTGTTTCTGCTCACAAACCGGATTCCTTCGATCAAAGTCTCTCTTCCTTTTGAGTCCTTCAGACGAACTCTCTTTCCAAGAAAAGCTCCTTTCATATCAAGCACTCTTGAAAATTCCAAAATTTCACAGTCTTCAATTCCAATCAACTCTTTTTCTACATAAAGTCTGATTCCAAGCCAGTTCGGAAGTGTGGAAAGTTCACGCATAAATGTCTCTGACTTGTCAAACACTCCATTGATATAAAGATATGGAAGTGTAATCTTTGTTCCTTCCTCATGACTTCCCCGGATTCCGAGGTAGCCATTGGAAAGAGCAAACAAACTCTCATATTTGAGATTCTCTTTTGCCTCATACTGATCCTGCCAGATGAGCCATTCATCGCTATGTAATCTGTTTCTCAGATTTTCTGAAAACATTTCTCTGCTCATATATGATTGTCTCCTTTATTCTTAATCGATGTACTGTTTTCTTGCTTCCCGGATTTCGGTTCCGCATTCTGCTGCCTGCACAGTAAATGCCATTGCAAAATCCTGAAGTTTTACTTTATTTTCTTCCAACTGTTCTTCTCCACAGCTGTTGCTTCCAAGTCCTGACTGGCGATAATCCAGATGGATAATCACATCATCCGCTTTTTCAATTTCAAATGGATGCTGTGCTTTTTCCAGACTTCATCGGTATAATTAGCAAGGTTCAGACCAAGCTTCTCCTCCATCTTGCATAACAGACCATCTTTTCCATCTCCAATACGGAACCATTTCACCTGTTCATGATGTCCGTTTTCCTGTGGGAATACATAATCTGTCATCATTCCGTCAACTGTATTTTCGTAAATTCCCATAATAGATGCAGCCTTACTGTCTACATAACTCTCACCAGGTCCCATACCATACCACATCGCCTTCTGAAAGTTTTTATTTCCTTTCATAATGACTCCGATACGTGGTAAGAACGCTGGTTCCAGTTTTCCTCTCTGAACAGCTTTTCCCTGAATTTCCACCTTCATCTGTCCACAAGAATAAACCGTATAAGTGTAATCACATTCAAATCCCCAGGACTGGTTATAGCAACTGAAGAATGTTCCGATCTGGACGATCACCTTATCGTCTTCTTTCAAACAGCTGACATATTCTGTCTCTTCTACCGGTTTCTGAATAAAATATTTATTCATCCAGTCCTCTTTCTTGTACATATCGTTATCGATTGTTGCACGGTATACATTCATTCTCGGTCCTTCAGTCAGATACTCTTTTCCATCTTTTCCAAAAGAAATCAATTTTCCAAATACAGTACTGAATTTTGCTGTCACACGGCTGTTTTCT
>ENA-OQLB01000475-OQLB01000475.1-human-gut-metagenome-genome-assembly--contig:-NODE-475-length-22758-cov-1.527507_pt1 | contig 22758 bp, 36 predicted proteins | sample MGYA00242656_ERZ504813 | MGnify/ENA primary metagenome ERZ504813 (study PRJEB26092, sample SAMD00036388) | human gut metagenome | host: Homo sapiens | study: EMG produced TPA metagenomics assembly of... | reverse complement strand
CAAAAAAGGTTCCAGGTTGGGTGAGGAGTTACTTTTTATAGAGCGAAAAAGAAAATTGAAGAGTATATGGAGGAGCAGGGATATGAGTAAAATCAGTTGTAATGTAATACAGGATATCATGCCGCTGTATGTAGATGAAATTGTGAGTGAGGATACAAAGAAGCTGGTAGAAGAACATTTGAAGGAATGTGAAGACTGCAGAAAAGAAATGGAAAAAATGCGGGCAAAAATAATATTGCCGAATAAGAAAAAAATCAATCAGGCAGAAAAAGAACTGTTTCAGAAATTAAAACACAGATTGATCAACCGTAGGATCGCAGCAGCAATACTTGGGGCGATTCTTGTGTGCGCCCTTCTGGCAGGAGTTTATACAATTCTGGTGCTTCCGAAAGAGCCGATCCCGTTTGATCCACAGAAAATGGAAGTGGAAATAGTCGGAGAGGATGCCTATTTATCCTATGCAGGAAGTGATTCGGCAGGCTCTGTTTTTTGTAACCCTGTAACAGTGGGAGAGGGAGCAGAAAAAAGGGAAATTGCAATGGTTTATTTAAATCGAAACCTGTGGTCCACATATATACAACCTCATTTGCAAGAGCAGAACGAAGATGAGATGATCTATCTCGGAAAAGCTGCGGATATGGATATCATATACTATGGAAAGTTTGATGTGGAAAATTTTTATGAAAAAATACCGGAGATATTAAAAGAAATGACTCCTATCTGGAAGAAGTGATATTAGAAAATGAAATGGAAAGGACTCGCAGATTATTCTGCGAGTTCTTCCCATTTTTCGTACAGTTCTTCCAGTTCGGTATTGTTTGCATCTTTTTCCAATGCAAGTTCCTGACATTTGACAGAATTGGAATAGACTTCTTCCTGCGTCATCAGCTCGTCGATTTCCACATTTCGTTCTTCCAGAACAGCAATTCGGTCTTCCGTCTTTTTCAGTTCATTTTTTCGTTTTCGTTCTTTTGCCTGCAGTTCCTTTTGTTCCTGCCAGCTTAGTTTGGAGTCTGAAGGTGTCGATTCGGTGGTATTTTGAGGAACTGTCTGATCAGCAGCCGGGGTGGCGTATGCGGCGGTCAGTTCTTCTTTTTTCTCCAGATAGTAATCATAGTTTCCGATATAATTGACAAAAGTCTGGTTGACCAGTTCCAGAATCCGGGTGGCAGTCTGGTTGATAAAGTACCGGTCATGGGATACGTACAGAACCGTGCCGGTATATTCGTTGAGTGCCTGCTCCAGAATTTCTTTGGAAGTAATATCCAGATGGTTGGTCGGCTCGTCAAGAATCAGAAAATTGGCTTCTGAAAGCATCAGTTGCAAGAGAGACACGTCCTTTTTCTCCACCGCTTAAATCCCGGATCAGCTTGTAGACATCGTCTCCGGTAAACTGAAATGCTGCAAGAGTGTTTCGGATCTGCGTATTGGTGAGTGTCGGATAATCGTCGGAAATCTCGTCGAAAATAGTTTTTTCATTGTGCAGCACATGATGTTCCTGATCGTTAGTATCCGATCTGAAACTTTAGAACCCAGTGTAAAACTTCCGGAATTCCGGTTCTACGACCTGATTGAGTATTTTCAAGAGTGTTGTTTTTCCGGTTCCATTGTCTCCGATGATCGCTACGTGCTCTCCGCGCTTGATTTCAAAGCTGATATCATGGAATAACACCTGACTGTCAAAACGTTTCCCGAGGGATTCGATACTTAAAACGTCATTTCCACTGACTTCGGAAGGTTCCAGTGTAAAGTGCATCTCTCTTGCCGCTTCTGCGGGTCTTTCGACAGGTGTGATTTTGGAGAGCATTTTTTCCCTGCTTTCCGCGCGTTTGATTGATTTTTCACGGTTGAAAGAGCGCAGTTTTTCAATGACTGCTTCCTGATGCTTGATTTCACGCTGCTGGTTTAAATATTCTTTGAGCTGCGCATCCCGGATCATCTGTTTTTTCTGTGCATAGTCTTTGTAATTGCCGGTATACATGCGTACAGAGCCGTTTTCAATCTCGATGACCTTTGTCACAACGCGGTTTAAGAAAAACCGGTCATGGGAAACAATCAGAACTGCACCCGGATAGTTCAGAAGATACGTCTCCAGCCAGCTGATGGAGTTCAGATCCAGGTGGTTGGTCGGTTCGTCCAACAACAGGATATCTGGTTTTGTGAGCAAAAGTTTTCCGAGAGATACCCTGGTTTTCTGACCGCCGGAAAGGGTGTCTGTGGGTTTTGAGAATTCTTCTTCTGTAAAGCCAAGACCTTTTAAAACACCGGTGATCTCACTTTCGTAGGCGTAACCGTTTTTCGATTCAAATTCTGACATCAGCCGGTTGTAAGTGTTTAAACGGTTTGTCAGTTCCTCTCCGGAAAGAGATTTTAACTCCAGTTCGATGGCGCGGATCTGGGCCTCCAGAGCGATAATATCAGATTTTGCAATTTTTAGTTCTTCATAGATCGTGTTTGTAGTATCCAGATTCTGATGCTGGGCAAGATAGCCAAGCGTCTTTCCTTTTGTCAGAATAACGTCTCCTTCATCCAGAGGCAGTTCTCCTACGATCATTTTGAAGATTGTTGATTTTCCTGCACCGTTGACGCCGACAAGTGCAGCTTTTTCACGGTCTTCTACATGAAAAGAGCCATCCCGGACAATGAGATGGTCGCCGAATGATTTATTTAAATTATGACATGCGAGTATCATGAAATTCCTCCTGTATTTTGACAATAACTGATTATTTCGAATCATCACCATTTCATTATAACGAAAACACGGCAAAATACAATATAAAAGTTTGACTTATCTTTCACAATTCTATATAATAAGAAAAGATTAAAATTGGAGGGTACAATCAGTGGAAGAAAGAAAAATATCCCGTGCAGTTATCAGCAGGCTCCCCAGATATTATAGATACCTTGGAGATTTGATGGAAGATCAGGTGGAGAGGATCTCATCCAACGATCTAAGTAAGAAGATGCATGTCACGGCATCCCAGATTCGACAGGATCTCAATAATTTCGGGGGATTCGGGCAACAGGGATACGGGTATAATGTAAAATATTTATATACGGAGATCGGCAAGATTCTCGGACTGGACAGAAGCCACAATTTCATTATCATAGGTGCAGGTAATCTGGGACAGGCTCTTGCTAATTATGCCTCTTTTGAAAAAGGCGGATTTATTTTAAAGGACTTTTGATGTGAATCCCCGGCTTGAAGGAGTTGCCATCCGCGGAATTCCGGTACGATGATGGATGAGCTGCAGGAATTTCTTCAGAACAATGAGATTGAGATTGCAGCACTGACGATTCCAAAATCGAAAGCAAAAGAAGTTGCAGAGTTATTAGTGGACAATGGAATCCAGGCTATCTGGAATTTTGCACATACAGATCTGAATCTGCCAAAAGATGTGATCGTAGAAAGCGTACATCTTTCAGACAGTCTGATGAAGCTGTCATATAATGTCAGTCGTCACCGGGAAGAACAAAACAAGTAAGAATAACTCAGTTCATGTGCAAAGGCGTGTGGTCGGAAAATATCTGGCTGCACGTCCTTTCTTTTCAGGAGCAGAAGGGAGATCGGGTATGAGATATTTACCAGACGGAGCGTGGATGCAGAGAGCGGATGAATATACGATTCAAAAGATCGGGATTCCTTCTCTGGTATTGATGGAGCGGGCAGCTCTGAAAACAGTGGAAGTGATGAAAGAGAAAGGAATCAGTCTGGATCACTGTCTTGTTGTGTGCGGAAGTGGAAATAATGGTGGAGATGGATTCGCCGTTGCAAGACTTCTTTATCTGGAGGGAAAAGATGTGTGTGCGGTTTTTGCAGGGAAAGAAACATCCATGAGTGAAGAATGCAGACAGCAGAGGCAGATCGCATCCAATCTGGGTGTTTCCGTTGTCACAAACATTCCCCCAAAAGAATATACTGTTGTCATAGATGCTGTGTTTGGTGTAGGTTTAAGCAGGACGATCGAGGGGCATTATAAAGATGTGATCGAAGAAATGAACCAGATACATGCAGAGAAAGTGGCAATCGATATTCCGTCAGGAATCAGCTCTTTTGACGGACAGGTGCTGGGAACGGCATTTCATGCGGACTTGACAGTTTCTTTTGCATGTGAGAAACTGGGAACTGTTTTGTTTCCGGGATCCGATTATGCGGGCGAGGTAATCCCTGTGGAAATCGGGATCGGGACAAACTTTTTGAAGAAAATCCGGAAGTCTGTTACACATTGGAAAAATCGGATCTTTCCAAATTTCTTCCGGATCGGAAAAAGAATTCCCACAAGGGAAGTTATGGAAAGATTCTGATGATCACGGGCAGTAAGGGGATGTCTGGTGCGGCATACTTAAGTGCACGTGCAGCTTATATAAGTGGTGGCGGTCTGGTACAGATCTATACAGAAGAATCGAACCGGACGATTTTGCAGCAGCTCTTACCGGAAGCGATCGTATCCACCTATACAGAATATGAGGAAGAAAAACTGCAAAGTCTTTTGAAGTGGGCAGATGTAATCTGTATCGGATGCGGACTTGGAAAAAGCAGGACCGCCGGGCAGATACTTCTTATTTGATGAAATATGCAGAGGTCCATGTGTGATCGATGCAGACGGTTTGAATCTTTTGGCGGATCATATGGAACTTCTTCCAAAAGAAAAAAAGCCATTTGTACTGACACCACATATGAAAGAAATGGCAGGACTTTTGGGGTGTACCATCCCGGAACTTGGGAAAAACAGATTTGCTGCGTTAAAAGAATTTACAGACAGCTATGGTGTTGTTTGTGCACTGAAGGATGCACGTACGCTTGTGGCAGGAAAGACCGGCAGATGTTTCTGAATACTGCTGGAAACAGTGCGATGGCAAAGGCCGGTTCCGGCGATGTGCTTGCCGGAGTGATCACAGGGCTTCTGGCGCAGCATATGAAAGTGTATGAAGGGACTGTGCTGGGAGTGTATCTTCATGCCTGTGGAGGAGATGCAGCCAGAGAGAGGAGAGGCGCTTACAGCGTTCTGGCAGAAGATCTGACAGAGGGGATCGCAGCTTGTATCAAAAAGACAGAAAAGGGGAGATAATGATGGAAAAACACAGCAGAGTGTATGCAGAGATTGATCTGGATGCAATTTCATATAACATGGAACAGATGAAAAAGAGGGTTGGAGAAGCGCAAAATTTATTGCCGTAGTGAAAACAGACGGATATGGACATGGTGCGGTTCCGATTGCCTGTATGCTGGATGACGATCCGGATGTATGGGGCTATGCGACTGCGACTCTGGAAGAAGCAGTGGAGCTTCACAGAGCGGGAATCAAAAACCGACGATGGTGCTGGGATGTGTGTTCCCGGACCAGTATGAAGAAATGATAAAAGAAGAGGTGCGCGCCACAGTATACACACTGGATATGCACATGAGATTTCGAATCTTGCCCGAAAGTTGGGAAAAACAGCGTATTTTCATATCAAGATCGATACAGGGATGGAACGGCTCGGATTTCCGGCAACAGAGGAGAGCGCAGATCTCATCGGGCAGATTGAAAAAACTTCCGAATGTATGCCTGGAAGGAATGTTTACGCATTTTGCAAAAGCAGATGAGCTGGATAAAACATTTTCAGAAGAGCAGTACAGAAAATTTGTATGGATGAGAAATGAGGTTGAAAAGCGGGGGATTTCGATTTCGCAATACCATTGCGATAACAGCGCGGGAATCATTGATTTTCCACAGTGGAAACAAAATCTGGTCCGTGCGGGAATTGCGTTGTACGGACTGTATCCGTCAGAGGAAGTAAAAAAAGAGACTGTGGACTTAAAGCCGGCACTTCGCCTGGTCAGCCACGTCAGCTTTGTGAAAGAAGTAGAGCCGGGAGCTTCCATCAGTACGGAGGGACTTTTACGGCAGATAAGAAAATGAAAGTGGCTACCATTCCGGTAGGATACGGGGACGGTTATGCGAGAGGCTTATCTAATCGCGGAGAAGTCCTGATCCGTGGGAAAAGAGCACGGATACTGGGACGTGTCTGTATGGATCAGTTTATGGTAGATGTGACTGATATTCCGGATACTGTATTTATGGATGAAGTCGTTCTGATCGGAAGAGACGGAGACGATGAGATCACGGTGGAGGAACTTAGCGAGATCTGCGGTCGTTTCAATTATGAATTTGTCTGCTGTCTTGGAAAAAGAATTCCCCGGGTTTATAAGGGGAGCAATCTTTTGGAAAATAAAATGTCAGTTGAATACAATCCGATAAAAGCGGGAATACTCAAGTATACTTCCTGAGGGGGAGAAAATTGAAGTATAAGAATCGGAGTGTGAATAGAACGTGACAGTCAGACGAGGGGATATTTATTATGCGGATTTAAGTCGGTGATCGGTTCAGAACAGGGCGGTGTGCGGCCGGTGCTGGTTATCCAGAATGATGTGGGAAATAAGCACAGTCCTACAGTGATCTGTGCAGCGATCACATCCAGAATGAACAAAGCAAAGCTGCCTACACACATTGAAATCAGTGCAAAAAAAATACCGGCTTGTGAAAAATTCAGTGGTACTTCTGGAGCAGATCAGAACATTGGACAAAAAGCGGCTGAAGGAGTATATCTGCCATGTGGACGGAACATTTATGGAAGAAGTCAATGAAGCGATCCGCATCAGCCTGGAACTTCCTACATAACGGAAATGGGCGGGAAATGTCAGCGTTACAACTTTACAGAACGAAAAAAGAGTGATAAAATGGAACAACGAGTTTATGAGATAAAAGGAGAATTGAGCAATGTCAGGACATTCAAAATTTGCAAATATTAAGCACAAAAAAGAGAAAAATGATGCAGCAAAGGGAAAGATTTTTACGAAGCTTGGTAGAGAGCTTGCGGTTGCAGTAAAAGAAGGCGGCGGTCCGGATCCGGCAAACAACAGCCGTCTGCGTGATGTGATCGCAAAGGCGAAAGCAAACAACATGCCGAATGATACGATCGACAGAAACATCAAGAAAGCGGCAGGAGAAGGTTCTGGAGACAACTACGAACACATCACATACGAGGGATACGGGCCAAACGGAACAGCGATCATTGTAAAGACACTGACAGACAACAAGAACCGTACTGCATCCAACGTAAGAAATGCATTCACAAAAGGAAGCGGAAATGTAGGAACACCGGGATGCGTCTCTTTTATGTTTGATGAAAAGGGACAGATCATCGTTGCAAAAGAAGACTGCGATATGGATGCAGATGAACTGATGATGATGGCTCTGGACTTTGGGGCGGAAGATTTTCAGAAGAAGAGGAGAGTTTTGAGATTCTGACTGCTCCGGAAGATTTCAGTGAAGTGCGCCTGAAATTAGAGGAAGCAGGAATCGTCATGGCAGATGCGGAAGTGACGATGATCCCGCAGACTTATGTGGAGCTGACAAGTGAAGAGGATATCAAAAATATCCAGAAAACACTGGATCTTCTCGATGAGGATGATGATGTTCAGGACGTGTACCACAACTGATGAGTAAGCACACCTTACATAGATTTAAATAGTGATAATGAAACTATAATAAACATACATTAGAATGGTATCAGAAGTTGTTTATCAATGGTTTGGAGGTATCACTATGGTAAAAGAAAGAAGAAGTGCAAAACGGATTAAATATGATATGGTTCGTGTTTACTCCAAAATGGAGACTCATGTAGATGGGAAAGCAAAAAGTGTTTTCAAAAGAAAGCCTTATGCTCTCGCAAAATAAGAATAAAGAACAGGTCTGTCGGTATCTGGAAATCCGGCAGACCTGTTTCTTTATGCAAAAAAATTGAAATGCAGTATCAGATATGCTATACTGAACAATGGTATAAAAGGAAATACAACAAAAAGAGGAATGCCAATGAGTCAGAATAGCTTACAGAACGATTTGATTGTTTTGTATGAAAAAACCAGAGAAAAAGTACGGGGATTTCAGAAGAAAACATATCAGTCAGACATGGGAATTTTAAAAGAAGAAAATCAGACACTGCTGGAATGTGTGAAAGAAACAATTGAAAAATCTGAAAAATGTATGCAGGAAGTTGCGGGGTATGTTCCGGAATATGCATCGGAGATGCTCTCTCAGATTGATTCCAAGCGAAAAAGAGAAGCGGCAGTTATTGATCACAACATGGCTATGGTAGCTTTTTTTGTTCCGCTGATGGGGGAAATTCAGAGTACGCAGACGAAGATATTTACGGAGAAAATCGTGGAGTTATGGAATCAGAAGGTACCTGGCAGCAAAATCGGACACTCGGATGCTGCAAGTATTGAGAATGGGTTTAAAAAAGGAGTTTTCTGTTATATTACAACAGCTGTCTGTAAGAGTCTGAACAAGCCAGATGATTGCTATGAACTGAATCTTTTGAGGGAATACAGAGATCAGTATCTGATGGGGACAAAGGATGGAGAGATTCTTGTAAAAGAGTATTATAATATTGCTCCGACAATCGTAAAGCGGATTGACCGCAGTCCGGACGCATCAGAAATTTATGCGGATATCTGGGAAAAGTATTTAAAGCCGTGTGTACGCCTGATTGAAGCGGGCGAACAAGAAGAATGCAGAGAATTGTACACAAAGATGGTTCGTTCTCTGGAGAAGAAATATTTGTATTCAGTAGGAGGAGAGAAAAATGAGTAATTACAAGACAGAGACAAAATGTATACAATCCGGATATGAACCGGGTAATGGAGAGGCGAGAGTTCTTCCTATTTATCAGAGTACAACATTTCGATATACAAGCAGTGAACAGATGGGGCGTCTGTTTGACTTAGAGGAGTCCGGTTATTTTTATACCAGACTTCAGAATCCGACCAATGATGCGGTTGCTGCAAAAAATCTGTGATCTGGAAGGCGGAGTGGCAGCAATGCTGACATCATCCGGACAGGCAGCTAATTTCTATGCGATTATGAATATCGTGGAAGCGGGAGATCATATTGTCTGTGCATCTGCTCTTTACGGAGGTACCTACAATCTGTATGCCCATACGATCAAAAAAATGGGTGTAGAAGCTACGTTTGTAGATCCTGAGTGTACGCAGGAAGAGCTGGATGCAGCATTTCAGGAAAATACAAAAGCAGTATTTGGAGAGACAATCGCCAATCCTGCCCTCGTTGTTCTGGATCTGGAAAAATTTGCAAATGCCGCACATGCACATGGTGTGCCGTTTATTGTGGATAATACATTTGCAACACCGATCAACTGCCGTCCGTTTGAATGGGGCGCGGATATTGTGACACATTCTACTACAAAATATATGGACGGACATGCCGCTTGCGTGGGCGGTGCGATCGTGGACAGCGGAAATTTTGACTGGGAGACACACAAAGAAAAATTCCCGGGACTGACAACTCCGGATGAGACATATCATGGAATTGTATATACAGAAAAATTTGGCAAAGGTGCGTATATTACAAAGGCAACTGCACAGCTGATGAGAGATCTCGGCTCTATCCAGTCACCGCAGAATGCATTTCTGTTAAACATCGGACTGGAGACACTGCATTTAAGAGTGCCGCGCCACTGTGAAAATGCAGTTAAGGTGCAGAGTATCTGAAAAATCATGAGAAGGTGGCATGGGTGCGCTGTCCATCACTTCCGGGAGACAAATATTATGATCTTGCGCAGAAATATATGCCAAACGGAACCTGCGGTGTCATCACATTCGGTCTCAAAGGCGGCAGAGACGCTGCAGTTGAGATGATGGATCGATTAAAAATGGTAGCGATCGTGACACATGTAGCGGATGCCAGAAGCTGTGTTCTTCATCCTGCCAGCCACACGCATCGTCAGATGAATGACAAAGAGCTGGTAGAAGCAGGCGTTCAGCCGGATCTGATCCGTTTCAGTGTGGGAATTGAAAATATAGAAGATATTATTGCGGATGTCGAGCAGGCACTTCGTTAATTCAAGATGTATGGATGTATACAAGAGGCATCCATACCATTTTTGCGTGAAAAATCATCATTTTCCGTATAAACAAGGGCGGTTGATCGAATTACTAAAGTATCCGGCTGTCCAAGTACAGACCTGAAAATAGAGAAAAGAAGGTAGAAGATCATGGAAAATGAGGAGAAGCAAAGACAACGTCTGGATAAAAACGAAGAGATTAAAGAGACCGGCACCTTAAATCTGAATGGAAACGGCACAAAGCGAACTAACAGCTTCTGACGATCATTGGAGAGATTGAAGGGCATGAGGCTGTTTCCGGAAACACAAAAGCCACCAAATATGAGCATTTGATTCCAAGACTGGCAGAGGTGGAGGATGACGATGAAGTGGATGGAGTTTTGATTTTACTCAATACACTGGGCGGTGATGTGGAGGCAGGGCTGGCGATCGCGGAAATGATCGCATCCTTAAGCAAACCAACGGTCTCTCTGGTTCTGGGAGGAAGCCACTCCATCGGCGGACCGCTTGCAGTTTCCGCAGATTATTCTTTTATTGTGCCGAGTGGAACAATGATCGTGCATCCGGTGAGATCCTCCGGGATGTTTATTGGAGTGATTCAGAGTTATCGTAATATGGAAAAGACGCAGGATCGGATTACCCGGTTTATCGCAGCTCATTCGCAGATTACCAAAGAACGTCTGGAAGAATTGATGTTGGATTCCACACAGTTGGTAAAAGATGTCGGGACTATGTTAGAAGGGGAAGATGCAGTCAGAGAAGGCATGATCGATGAGGTTGGAGGAATCAGCATGGCATTGAAAAGCTGCGGGAAATGATCCGGCAGAAAAAATGTTAATGACACACTTTTCAATTGATGTTATACTAGATGTAGTATGTGTAATTATCAAGGGGGAAGTATTATGGCTGCAAAGTCAACAAGGAAAAAGAAAACTACAAGAAAAAAAGTCATCCAAAAATCAGGCAAGTACATCCCTGAACAGTGAAATTTTGATTCTGGTCATGTTTGCGGTCTGTGTGCTGATGCTTTTAAGCAATTTTGGAGTCATAGGGATTGCAGGCAGTGCGATCTCTTCTGTACTCTTTGGTTTTTTCGGAGTGATGGCATATATTCTGCCGTTTCTCTTATTTGGCGTGGTTGCTTTTGGAATTTCGAATAAAGGCAATACACACGCTACATAAAAATTGCAGCATGTGTGGCCTTATTGTTTGCAATCTGTGCATTTTTCCAGCTGGTGATGCATCCTTTTGATGCCAAAGAAGTCTGTGGAGCTATTATCAGTATGCCAGTGATTACAGAAAAGCGGGCGGTCTTACAGGGGGCTGTCTGGTGAAGATTCTGTGTCCGTTTATTGGTGTGGTAGGCGCTTATGTGGTACTCGTTGTACTTATGGTAATCTGTGTGATTCTGATCACAGAACGTTCTCTGCTTGCACCTCTTGGAAAAGGAAGCAAAAAGGCGTATGCAGATATGAAGCGCCGGCAGGGAGAAGCATCTGCCCGGCGTGCGAAGAACAGAGAAGAAAAACGAAGACAGGCAGAAGAAGCAAAGACAGAACCGAATGATTCTTCCAGAAGAAGTGATCATAAAGTATCGGGTGTTTCTTTTGCAACAACGCTGCAGGCCCAGGAAAGTGAAGTGCCAAAGGAGACAACAGCGAAAAAGCGTAAAAAGAATTCTTCAGGAAAAGAATCCGGATATGCGGGAACTGACTGTTTCACAGGAATCGGATTTTTCAGAGCCACTGCCGTCTCCATTTGAAGATTTTGTGATCAATCGTCCGGAAAGCACGGCGTCGGATGCGAGCGCAGTGGATACTCCATTATGGGAGAATGAACCGGAACCGGCAGAAGAGGGCAACATGACGCAGGAGGATGTTCCGGAAGAGTCAGTCCGTACAAGGAAGAAGACCAAGGCGAGTGCGGCAGCTGTGGAAGCAGAGACTGTTCAGGTAGAACAGAGTATCAAAGAGCAGGAGCAGCAGCCGAAGAAAGTGTACAAGATTCCGCCAATGAATCTTCTGACAAAAGGGAAAAAGGGCGGCGGAGACTCGGATGCCCAGTTGCGCGCCACGGCCCAGAAACTGGAGCAGACCCTGCAGAATTTCGGGGTTCGCGTTCATGTAACAAATGCAAGCTGCGGACCGTCTGTGACGCGGTATGAGCTGCAGCCGGAACAAGGTGTGAAGGTAAGTAAGATTGTAGGTCTGGCAGATGACATCAAATTAAATCTGGCAGCGGCAGATATCCGGATCGAGGCGCCGATTCCGGGAAAAGCAGCCGTTGGGATTGAGGTCCCGAACCAGGAGAATACGGCAGTGATGCTTAGGGACCTGTTAGAATCCGGGGAATTTAAAAATTCCACAGCGAATATTCCGTTTGCCGTGGGAAAAGATATTTCAGGAAAGACGATGATCGCAGATATCGCAAAGATGCCGCATTTACTTGTGGCAGGAGCGACAGGATCCGGAAAGTCGGTATGTATCAATACGCTGATCATGAGTATTTTATACCATGCAGATCCGGAAGAAGTAAAACTGATCATGGTGGATCCCAAAGTAGTGGAACTAAGTGTCTATAATGGAATTCCGCACTTGCTGATCCCGGTCGTGACGGACCCGAAAAAAGCAGCAGGCGCTCTGAACTGGGCAGTCGCTGAGATGATGAAGCGGTATCAGCTGTTTGCCCAGCAGAATGTCCGGGATCTGAAAGGATACAATGAAAAGATTGCGCAGATGACAGAAGAAGGAGCTCCGAAAAAACTGCCGAAGATTGTGATCATTGTAGATGAGCTGGCGGATCTGATGATGGTGGCGCCGGGGGAAGTAGAAGGCGCGATCTGCCGTCTGGCGCAGCTTGCCAGAGCGGCGGGACTGCATCTGATCATTGCAACACAGCGGCCTTCGGTGAATGTCATCACAGGTCTGATCAAGGCCAATATGCCGTCCAGAATCGCATTTTCTGTCTCATCAGGAGTAGATCCAGGACGATCATTGATATGAATGGAGCGGAGAAACTGCTTGGAAAGGGAGATATGCTGTTTTATCCGACAGGATATCCAAAACCGGTCCGTGTGCAGGGATCCTTTGTTTCAGATAAAGAAGTGCAGAAGGTTGTGGACTATCTCATCGAACACAACGGAAATGCCTCCTACAGTGAAGAAGTGGAGGAGCACGTAAATTCCGATCTGCCGTCACCCGGTTCCTGGGATACAGGGAGCCGGGGTGCAGGATAATGCAAATGAGCAGGATGCATATTTTGCAGATGCAGGACGGCTGATCATTGAAAAAGAAAAAGCATCCATTGGAATGCTCCAGAGGATGTTTAAAATCGGCTTCAACCGGGCAGCCCGGATTATGGATCAGCTTGCCAGTGCAGGAGTGGTCGGAGAAGAAGTCGGAACAAAACCAAGAAAAGTACTGATGACAAAAGAAGAATTTGAACAGTACATTCAGGAAAATTTATAATGCAGTGGAGGAAGAAATGATGAAAACAGATATTCAGATCGCACAGGAAGCAGAATTAATGCACATCAAAGACGTGGCAGCGTCTATCGGAATTTCAGAAGAGGAACTGGAGTTTTATGGAAAGTACAAAGCGAAGCTCTCCGATGAACTCTGGGAGAACGTAAAAGACCGCAAGGATGGAAAACTGGTTCTTGTGACAGCCATCAATCCGACCCCGGCAGGAGAAGGAAAGACCACGATCACAGTAGGTCTGGGTGAGGCATTTGCAAAAATGAATAAAAAGGCAATCATCGCACTGCGTGAACCATCTCTTGGACCATGTTTTGGAATCAAAGGCGGAGCAGCAGGAGGCGGGTATGCACAGGTTCTCCCAATGGAAGATCTGAATCTGCATTTCACCGGAGATTTCCACGCGATCACTTCTGCGAATAATCTGCTGGCTGCCATGTTGGATAATCACATTCAGCAGGGCAATGCATTGGGAATTGATCCGAGAAATATTGTCTGGAAACGCTGCGTGGACATGAACGACAGAGTTCTTCGCAACATCGTAGTAGGACTTGGAAACAAGATGGATGGAATGGTGAGAGAAGACCATTTTGTGATCACAGTCGCATCTGAGATCATGGCAATCCTTTGTCTTGCAGATGATCTTGCAGATCTGAAACGCCGCCTGGGACGAATCATCGTGGCATATACATTTTGAAGGCAATCCGGTAACAGCAGACGATCTTCAGGCAACAGGCGCCATGACTGCACTGTTAAAGGATGCGATCAAACCGAATATGATCCAGACACTGGAGCACACACCGGCACTGGTACACGGCGGACCGTTTGCCAATATCGCACACGGCTGCAACAGTGTCCGCGCGACAAAGCTGGCTTTAAAAATCAGCGATATTACAATTACAGAAGCCGGATTCGGAGCGGATCTTGGAGCTGAGAAATTTTATGGATATCAAATGCCGTAAAGCGGGATTAAAACCGGACGCAGTGGTACTTGTAGCGACAGTGCGGGCACTGAAATACAATGGCGGAGTTGCAAAACAGGATCTGGGCGAAGAAAATCTGGAAGCACTGAAAAAAGGAATCGTGAATCTGGAAAAACACATTGAGAATATTCAGAAATACGGCGTTCCTGTTGTAGTAACACTGAATTCCTTTGTTACAGATACGGAAGCGGAAAATGAATTTATCCGCAGCTTCTGTGAAGAAAGAGACTGTGAATTCGCCCTTGCAAAGGTATGGGAAAAAGGCGGAGAAGGCGGAATCGAACTGGCAGAAAAAGTGTTGGATACACTGGAGAATAAGGAAAGCAATTTCCATGTACTGTATGAGGATGAACTTTCTCTGACAGAAAAGATCGAGAAGATTTCAAAAGAGATTTACGGGGCAAACGGTGTTGTCTATGAGCCGGCTGCAAAGAAACAGCTTGCGAAGATCGAAGAGATGGGATTTGGACATTTCCCTATCTGTATGGCAAAGAATCAGTATTCTCTGTCAGATGATGCGAAAAAACTGGGACGTCCGGAAAACTTTGACATCCATATCCGTGAAGTTTATGTCAGCGCAGGTGCCGGATTTGTCGTTGCTCTGACAGGTGCGGTGATGACAATGCCTGGACTTCCGAAAGTCCCTGCTGCAAATAACATCGATGTAACAGATGACGGTAAAATTACAGGACTGTTTTAAAGGAGTATTGAATGGCACAGATAATTGACGGAAAACGAATTGCAAAAGAAATCAAAGATAAATTGAAAGAAGAAGTATCCGTGCTGAAAGAAAGAGGCACCAAGATCTGTCTGGCAGTGATTCAGGTAGGGCAGGATGCGGCTTCTTCGGTATATGTAAACAACAAGAAAAAGGCGTGCGCCTATATCGGGATCGACTCCGTTTCGTATGAGTTAAAAGAGGTTACAACAGAAGCGGAACTGGTAAGAATTGTCGGAACGGAACATGAATCATACAGAAGAAGGTACATGGAATCCTGGTACAGCTTCCGCTTCCGGCACACATTGATGAAGACCGGATCATACGTACGATTTCACCGGACAAGGATGTAGACGGATTTCATCCGGTGAACGTGGGACGGCTCTGGCTCGGAGAGACCGGATTTGTATCCTGCACACCGGCGGGGATCATTCAGCTTTTGAAGTATTCCGGAATTGAGATTGCAGGAAAGAGTGCGTGGTGATCGGGCGAAGCAACATTGTAGGAAAGCCGATGGCAGCACTGCTTCTGCGTGAGAATGGGACCGTGACGGTTGCACATTCCAGGACAGCAGATCTAAAAGAAGTGACACGCAGAGCAGATATTCTGATCGCAGCAGTCGGACAGACGAAGATGATCACAGCAGAGTACATAAAAGAAGGCGCGGTTGTGATCGATGTGGGAATGCACAGAGATGCCCAAAACCATCTCTGTGGAGATGTGGATTTTGAGGATGTGTATTCCAGGGCATCTGCCATTACGCCGGTACCTGGCGGGGTAGGTCCGATGACAATCGCCATGCTGATGAACAATTGCGTGCAGGCCGCACGCGATTAGGAGGAACTAATATGAGATGTACGCATTGTAATGCGATTATTCCGGAAGGCTGGATGCGTTGTCCCAGATGTGGAAAAGAAGTTCAGATCGTCCCTGATTACAATCCTCTGGATGATGTTCTTACACAGGAAGTAAAAGGCTCGGTCGAAGATGTTACCAGGCAGCTTCAGACAAAGGATGTCCGTGATTTTGGCAGAAGACAGGAAGTGTACCAGTCAAAAGCAACGCGGGTGCTCAGTCAGGAAGAGCTGGATGAAATACAGGCCGGGCGAGAGCGTGCGGCGAGAAACAGATCCCGTGCAGAGGCGAAACGAAAACAGCAGGAACGAAAAAAGCAGCTGGTTCGCAGAAGACGGAAAGTGCTTTTGATCCTGTTTCTGGTCCTGTTGATTTTTGGAGCGGCGTTCGGCTATTTTCTGTATCAGAATTCTTATGTGGGAAAAGTGGGCAAAAGGGTACGATGCACTGCAGATGAAAGAATATCAGACAGCAGAAAAATACTTCAAACATGCGATTGGAAAGAATGCCCAGAGGGCAGAGGCATATTCCGGTCTGGCAGAGACTTATATGGAACAGGATGAAGGGGATGAGGCAGAATCCGTATTTCTTTCTGCTATTGCTTCTTATCCATCCAACGAAGAACTGTATCGGGCAGCAATCAGCTTTATGAGGAGACAAAGCAGCTTGATAAGATTTCCGAGATTCTCGAGGACTGCGATGACGAATCCGTGCTTTCCAGTCTGAAAGCATATGTTTCTACAGAGCCGGTCTTCAGTCTGGATGATGGAAAATATAGTGAAGTACAGGAAGTGACACTGTCCGCATCAGGGGAGACCATTTACTACACGACAGATGGAACGAATCCGACTTCGTCCAGCACAAAGTATACCGAGCCGATTCTTTTAAATGAGGAAGGAAAGACGCAGATTAAGCGATTGCCTATAACAAAAAGAAAATCCCAAGTCTGGTGGTCTCAAAAACTTATGAGATTGAATTTCCGGTAGCGGATGCACCGGTTGTAACACCGTCCACGGGGCAGTACAGTACAGCGACGCAGATCAGTATTACCGTGCCGGAAGGCTACACAGCTTATTACACGACAGATGGTTCCACGCCGACAACTGAATCTTCCTTGTATACCGGACCGATCGAGATGCCAGAAGGGCAGACGCTGTTCAGTACAGTTCTGGTGGGTAAGACCGGAAAAATGACACAGATAACAAAACGAAATTATATTTATCAGCCGCAGTAAAAAGCGGCTGATTTTTTTAGATAAACACTTTGTAAAAATGCAAGGGGATTTTCTAACAAAAATGAGCCTGGTTTTTTGTGCATTATTTAACGAAAAAAAACGGCAGTTTTGTTGTGTGAAAAGTTTCACAGTGGTATAATGGTTTTAGTTGAAATCAACAGACTTTAATCAAAGGAGATGCAGGATAATGAGCAGATTTTGTTTACCAAGAGACATTTATCATGGAAAAGGATGTCTGGAAGAACTGAAGAACCTGAAAGGAAAAAAAGCAATTCTTGTAGTGGGCGGCGGTTCCATGAAACGTCAGGGATTTCTTGACAGAGCTGTAACATATTTGAAAGAAGCAGGAATGGAAGTCCAGTTATTTGAAGGCGTTGAGCCGGATCCGTCTGTAGAGACAGTTATGAAAGGTGCCGAGGCAATGCGTGCATTTGAGCCGGACTGGATCGTGGCAATGGGCGGCGGTTCTCCGATTGATGCTGCAAAAGCAATGTGGGCATTTTATGAGTATCCGGATGTAACATTCGAGGATCTGTGCATTCCGTTTAATTTCCCGGAACTGAGACAGAAAGCAAAATTCGCAGCGATTCCATCTACATCAGGAACAGCTACAGAAGTAACAGCATTCTCTGTTATCACAAACTATCAGACAGGTGTAAAATATCCGCTGGCTGACTTTAATATCACACCGGATGTTGCGATCGTTGATCCGGATCTTGTGGCAGGTCTTCCTGTAAAACAGGTTGCATACACAGGTATGGATGCACTGACACATGCGATCGAAGCATATGTTTCTACACTCAACGGACCATTTACAGATCCACTTGCACTGCAGGCAATTGAGATGGTACTGGATAATCTTCCGGCATCTTACAACTGCGATATGGATGCAAGAGAGCAGATGCATTATGCACAGTGTCTGGCAGGTATGGCATTCTCCAATGCATTGCTTGGAATCGTACACTCTATGGCACATAAGACAGGTGCAGCATTCTCAACAGGACACATTCCTCACGGATGTGCGAATGCGATCTATCTTCCATATGTTATCAAATACAACGCAAAAGATCCGGTTGCAGCAAAACGTTATGCTGAGATCGCACGCAGAATGGGACTTCCGGGAGCATCTGAGAAAGCACTCATCAACAGTCTGGTTGAAAAGATCGATGACTTTAATGTCAAACTGAACATTCCAAAGACTCTCAAAAGACTTCGGAATCGAGGAAAATGAATTCAAAGAAAAAAGTTGCCAAGATTGCAGAACTGGCAGTAGGTGATGCATGTACAGGATCTAATCCTCGTGCAATCGATCCTGCAACAATGGAAAAATTATTCACATGTACATATTACGGAACAGAAGTTGATTTCTAATCAGGCTGTCCGCTTGTGGATGAACGGGAAAGGGACAGGCACAGTACAAAAGCGGTGCCTGTCCTTTTTGCAGACAGAAGAGAAAAATCACGGAAAGAACTATTGCCATTATGCCATTTTTGGCGTATTATTAAAAAAGGTGATTTATTACAAGGAGGAAGAACATGTATAAGATTTTAAAAGCAGAAAAATTGTCTGAGAATATTTTTCTGATGGATGTGCATGCACCAAGGGTTGCGAGTCATTGTGAGCCGGGGCAGTTTGTTATCGTAAAGATGGACGAGAAGGGGGAGCGTATCCCGCTTACTATTTGTGATTATGACAGAGAAGCCGGAACGATCACGATCGTGGTTCAGGAAGTCGGAGCTTCTACTGTGAAGATGTCTGAACTCAAAGCCGGAGATTCTTTCCGTGACTTTGTAGGTCCGCTTGGATGTGCCTCTGAGTTTGTTGAGGAAGATATCGAAGAATTGAAAAAACAGAAGATTTTATTTGTTGCGGGAGGACTTGGTACAGCTCCTGTATATCCTCAGGTGAAATGGCTTCATGAGAGAGGAATAGACGCCGATGTGATCATCGGAGCAAAAACGAAGGATCTTGTGATCATGGAGAAAGAGATGGAAGAAGTTGCCGGAAATCTCTATGTGACAACGGATGACGGCTCTTATGGACGCTCCGGTATGGTGACGCAGGTGATCAAAGATCTGGTAGAAAAAGAAGGAAAACATTATGACAAGTGTGTTGCGATCGGACCGATGATCATGATGAAATTTGTCTGTCTGCTGACAAAGGAACTGAATCTTCCAACGATCGTCAGCATGAACCGGTTATGGTAGATGGTACCGGAATGTGCGGAGCATGCCGTCTTCAGGTTGGAGATGAGATTAAGTTTGCATGTGTAGACGGGCCGGAATTTGATGGCCATCTTGTAGATTTTGATCAGGCGATGAAGAGAAGCCAGATGTACAGATCAGTAGAGGGAAGAGCAATGCTGAAATTACAGGAAGGCGATACTCATCACGGCGGATGCGGACATTGTGGAGGTGACGAGTAATGGCAAAAGGAATGGTGAGAGTACCTGTCAGAGAACAGGATCCAAAAGTACGTGCAACAAATTTTGAAGAAGTTTGTCTTGGATATAATCAGGAAGAGGCAATGGAAGAGGCAACAAGATGCCTGAATTGTAAAAATGCAAAATGTATCGAAGGATGTCCGGTATCGATCAATATTCCGGCATTTGTTCAGGAAGTAAAGGAAGGAAATATCGAGGAAGCATACAAGATCATCGGACAGTCTTCCGCACTTCCGGCAATCTGTGGACGTGTCTGCCCGCAGGAGTCTCAGTGTGAAGGAAAGTGTATCCGTGGTATCAAAGGAGATCCGGTATCCATCGGAAAACTGGAGCGTTTTGTGGCAGATTATGCACTGGAGCATGACATCAAACCAGAAGGTGCAAAAGAACAGAACGGTCATAAGGTAGCTGTGATCGGTTCCGGACCATCCGGACTCACCTGCGCAGGCGATCTGGCAAAGATGGGATATGATGTGACGGTATTTGAAGCACTTCATGAACTGGGAGGAGTACTTGTTTATGGTATTCCGGAATTCCGTCTTCCAAACAGAAAGTCGTTGCAAAAGAGATTGAAAAAGTAAAAGAATTAGGCGTTAAATTTGAGACAAACGTTGTGATCGGAAAGTCAACAACGATCGATCAGCTGATTGAAGAAGAAGGATTTGAAGCAGTATTCATTGGTTCCGGAGCTGGACTTCCGATGTTTATGGGAATCCCGGGAGAAAACGCAAACGAAGTATTCTCTGCAAATGAATATCTGACAAGAAGCAACCTGATGAAAGCGTTTGATTCTTCTTATGATACACCGATTGCTGCAGGTAAAAAAGTTGCAGTTGTCGGCGGTGGAAACGTTGCGATGGATGCTGCAAGAACTGCACTCAGACTGGGAGCAGAAGTACATGTTGTATACAGACGAAGCGAAGCAGAGCTCCCTGCACGAGTAGAAGAAGTACATCATGCGAAAGAAGAAGGTGTGATCTTTGACCTTCTGACAAATCCAAAGCAGATCAATGTAGATGAGAATGGAAATGTCAAGAGCATGACAGTCATCAAAATGGAACTTGGAGAACCGGATGCATCCGGAAGAAGACGTCCGGTTGAGATTCCTGGATCTGAGTATGACATTGATGTAGATACTGTGATCATGTCCCTTGGAACTTCTCCAAACCCATTGATTTCTTCTACCACAAAAGGCCTGGAAGTAAATCGCAGAAAATGTATCGTTGCAGAGGAAGAAAGTGGACAGACCTCCAAAGAAGGCGTATATGCCGGCGGAGATGCTGTAACTGGCGCTGCAACAGTTATTCTCGCAATGGGTGCAGGAAAAGCAGGAGCAAAAGGAATTGACGAGTATCTGAAAAACAAAGAAAAATAGAAACAGAGCAAACTAGCAGGCAAGACCTGTAAAAAGAGAACTCCGCATGGATTCTTCTTCGAATATTCGGGACCTGATGATATGCGGAGTGTTTTGTATGTATAAGGAGAGAAAAAGAATGACAAAAAAAGAACTTGCCCTGGAATACCATAAAAAAGGTATAACTGCACACAGGCTGTAGCGTGTGCGTTTTGCGGGGAATTTGGCGTAAGTGAAGAAGAGATGTATAAAATTGCAGAAGGCTTTGGTCTTGGCATGGGTATGATGGATACCTGCGGAGCCCTGACAGGTCTGTTTATGCTGATTGGGATGAAAACAGCGGCGGAGTTGAGCAGGCCGGAAAAACAAAAGCAGACACCTATAAGAAGACAAGAGAGTATGCTGCGAAATTTAAGGAGATCAACGGATCTGTTTATTGTAAAGAATTAAAAGGAGTAGAAACAGGAAAAATCCTTGCACCATGTGATAAATGTATCCTGGATGCTGTGGAGCTCGCAGAGCAGTTCCTGAAAGAGAACTAAGATGGAAAAGATAAAAGCAAGACAGCTTCTGTCAATCACATTAACCTTATTTGCAGTATTTTTTGGTGCAGGAAATATGATCTTCCCGCCGGCCATGGGACAACAGGCAGGTGAAAACTATATACAGGCGCTGGCCGGATTTATTCTGACAGATGCGGGAATCGCACTTCTGGGTATGATTGCAGTTGTTTTAGTAGGAACGGAGGTCAGTGATCTGGGAGAACTGGTCAGCAGAAGATTTGCAGTCTTTTTGTCTGTTTGTATTTATCTGTTGATAGGTCCTTTGTTTGCACTTCCACGAACAGGAAGTGTTTCATTTGAGTTGGCGGTTCGTCCGTATTTATCAGAATCAAATGTATGGTGGGTATCTTTGCTCGTGACGGCTGTTTTCTTCTGGCTCACATATTATCTGAGCGGTAATCCGAAGAAGGTAGTCAATGTGATCGGAAAATATCTGACACCGATACTTTTGATTTGTATCGTATTGATCTTTCTGGCCTGCGTTTTTATGGAAAAATCGCCGAACAGTTCAGTTCAGTATGGAAGCGTCGGAGTTCCGCAGGGAGTATACAAAGAGATTCCGTTCTTCCAGGGAATGATAGAAGGGTATTATGCACTGGATGGTCCGGCAGGTCTGGTATTTGCGATTATTATCATCAATGCAGTGCGGGGACATCAGGTAAAAACAAAGAGAAACATCATTAAATACACACTGATCTGCGGGGCTGGTGCAGCGCTGATCCTTTCGGTTGTGTATTATATGCTCACTTATGTCGGAGCAGTGACGCGTACTCCGTTCTCCAACGGAGGAAGTCTGCTTCATGCAGTGACAAGTGACCTGTTAGGACCTGCAGGAGGAATCATACTGGGAGTTGCAGTACTGTTTGCATGTATGACGACCTCCATCGGTCTTACAACCTCCTTTGCAGATTATTTCCATGAACTGTTTCCGAATGTGTCTTATAAAAAGATTACAGCAATTGTTTGTGTGTTCAGTTTTGTGATCAGCAACATCGGATTGGATATGCTTGTAAAGGTTTCTCTTCCAGTTTTGATGATGTTCTATCCTGTAACGGTAGTACTTGTAATTTTGTCTTTCTTTAAAAAATGGATTGGTTCAAAACGGATGGCATATGTACTGGGGATGTTGTTTGCATTCTGTGTGGCATTTGTAGATGGAATGCAGAGTGCAGGAATCTCTCTTGGAGTTGTGACAGAAAATTATGTTAACAAGCTTCCCATTTTAT
>ENA-OQLB01000474-OQLB01000474.1-human-gut-metagenome-genome-assembly--contig:-NODE-474-length-22775-cov-1.786736_pt1 | contig 22775 bp, 30 predicted proteins | sample MGYA00242656_ERZ504813 | MGnify/ENA primary metagenome ERZ504813 (study PRJEB26092, sample SAMD00036388) | human gut metagenome | host: Homo sapiens | study: EMG produced TPA metagenomics assembly of... | reverse complement strand
TGCGCCGACGGTCGGCGTGCCGCGGGAATCGATGAATTTCCGTCGCCAGAACCTTTTGTTATTTTCATCGTTTTCATCCTTTCTGTTTTGCAATACGCTTTCAGTATGTCCAAAAGCCGTTTTTTCATGCTTTATATCTGGAAAGTTGAAAACCGCTGTGATATACTGTGCTCATCCTCAGTACACTGCACCAAAAAGTAATTTCTGCATGATATCAAATAAAACAGCATCGCTTTAAAAATCAAACGGAAAGGAATTTTCACCATGAACAAACTGCTGCACACTCCGCTCACCGTCCATAATGTGGAACTTGCAAACCGCCTTGTCATGCCGCCGATGGCAACCGGCAAAACGCCGGACGGCACCGTGCAGGACGACCTGCTCGCATACTACGACGCGCGCTCCAAGGGCGGCGTGACAAAGGCGAACGAAGCCGAAGCACTGCTTGAGGAAGGCACCGCCGACCTCATCGGCGTAGGCCGTGCGATTTTCAAGGACGCCGACTGGGGCGAAAAAGGAAATGGAGGAATAACCATGAAAGACGTGTGGAAAGTCTACTTTAATGGCGGCTTCGGCGGCAAAAGCCCGGACGGCAGCCACCCCGGGCAGGCGCTCAAGCTAAATCAAAAGTTCCGCTTTGCGGGACGCGATTGGTACGTGCCCGCGGCGTACCTTACCGCAAAAGGACTTGTGCTCGACATTCTCATGCGCGCTGATAAAGCGGCGCTCGAAGATTTCTGTAAAAAATGGGAGCATCTTGAAGATGAAGACGTGCCGAACGATGTATTCGAACAGGCGGAACGCGAAAATCCGCTGGCTTTTGAGTTTTCGCCGCAAATTGAGCTGAACGGACAGACGCTCCCGTTTTCGCAGGGTCACGGGCTTTCGTACCACCCGCTGTTTCAAAACGCTGCGGCTTGTGAGCCTGCACTCGACGAATACGGCGAAAGCGATTTTGACACGCCCACCGAGCGCATGATCATCGACACTACGGCGTAACCTAACCAGAACGGCTGGGCGATCCAACCGCTATTCGTTCCCGTGGAAGACGAAGCGCCGCCCGAAAAGCATTTCGTCGCTCGCGTTGACGCTGACCCCGCAGCCCGTGCGCGTGCCCGGCGCGGAGTTGAAGTTCAAAACCCGGCGACATATTTGCGTTTTCCCATAACGGCATACCGTATACGCTGACGGCTCAGAATTTGGAGCCGCAGACGCTTCCGAAAAACACTTTTTCCGACGCGCGTTTCGATTTTCCGAATCGATTTACCGCAATGACCTATACGGTCTCGCCTGCCCCGCCGAAAAACCTCATCTCCGTTGAGGACCGCACGCAGAACGATCCGCCTGTTGAGCGCGAAGCGCCCAAGGACTACCCGTTCATGCCCGAAGCGCAAAACGCTGCCGTTATCGGCATCATCGGTGGCGCAGACGGACCCATGGCGCTGTTTGTCACGACAAAAAGCGAAGACAAAGCCGTGCTGACCACCTGCTCGGCGCTGCATTTTGCGCCTCCGAAGAAGATCACGTGGCGCATCGTCTTCCATGAAACGCCGTTTGCGCCCGAGAGGTTTCGGCTTTTGTAAAAGTTCCGAAGCTTCATCGCCTTTCAGTGTTTAAAATCATTCAGATCTGCTTTATAGCCGCAAAAAGCCGAACCCAGTAAGTCCGCCGCATCAGGCAGATAAAACGTCAAGATTATGAAAAGCTCAAAAATGTCAGAAAATTTTTATTTATAAGGAGAATGTGATATGAACAATATTTATCATCGCGTAAGCATACGAAAATACAAGGATTGCCCTGTAGAAAAAGATAAGCTCCTTCAGATATTGAAAGCAGGAATGCAGGCTCCGAACGCGTGTAATCAGCAGCCTTGGGAATTTTATGTGGTAACCGATAAGGAAACCATACAAAAGCTGTCGCAAATCACACCCTACGCGGGATGTGCGGCAAAAGCGCCGGTAATCATCGTTCCCGTTTATCGAACAGAAGGTCTTCCGGCTTTACCAATGGTAGCGATCGACATGGGAATGGCGCTGGAAAATATCTGGTTGGAGACAGATGCACTCGGCCTCGGCGGTGTTTGCATCGGGATATCTCCCATTCAGGAATGGATGGATCAGGCCCGTCAGATTTTGGGTATTACGGAAAACTTGTCTGTTTTTTCACTGTTTGCGCTCGGATACCCGGACGAGGAACGGACACAGCAGGATCGCTTTGATCGAAGCAGGATTCATTTTGTAGAGTGAAGACCTCGGTAAAGTAATATTTTCACGCAAAAAAGGCGGCAAGCGCATGAGGGCCTTATATAAATCGGGAAGATCTCTATTCGGCAGCGTTCCTATGGCATAGCTGTACGATTTACTTATGGATAGTAGTATATATACTGAGGCTACAAGGAAATGCTAATTCTGCAATCTGTTTTCTTCGCCCCAAATACAGAGCTGATCCAGCACGGTCATCAGAGACTTTCCACGCTCAGACAGGGAATACTCAACCTTCGGCGGGGATCTGCGGATACTCGGTGCGGACGATCAGTTTGTCGGCTTCCAGCTCATTGAACCGTACGGTTTCAAACTCCATCAGACAATATAGAATGACCATCTTGTGCTTGCCGGAAATCAGCGACAGCGCGTAGGCAAAGCCGGTGTCCTCAAAATTGGCGTTTTCAATATAGTTCTTAATCATTTGCTTTCTCCAAGGATAGTACCTGTCTTTTTAGCCAGTACTTTGAATTTCAGATTCGCTTGCGTATAATTATAAGCAGGATGAAGAGTCCTGTCAATCTGATCACAAGGAGAAGTTATCATGAGAATGAAGCTGAAAATCACCGAGGGTATTTTCCCCATGCCGGTTCTGATGGTTGCGACTTATAACGAGGACGGCAGCGTAAATGTGATGAATGCTGCATGGGGTACCATGCAGGAGCGGGACATCGTTGCGCTGAATCTTACCGAGACTCACAAGACCGTGCAGAATATCAAGACACGGGGCGCGTTTACCGTCAGCATTGCCGACGCCGCGCACATGGCCGAAGCAGACTATTTCGGCGTAGAGTCCGGCAATAAGGTTGCGGATAAATTTGCCCGCAGCGGTCTGACCGCGAGCAAAGCCGAAACTGTAGATGCCCCTGTCATCAACGAGTTCCCGATTTGTCTGGAGTGCAAATTCATTGAGTATCAGAACAATGAATATGGCTGCGGCGTCATCGGTAAGGTAGTCAATGTCACCGCTGATGAGAGTGTTATGGTGGACGGAAAAATTGATATGTCTAAGGTCAACGCCATCGCATTTGACCCCTACACCCACGGCTATTATAAGGTCACAGAGCGTGTGGGCGAGGCATTTCGAGACGGCTTAAAGCTAAAAAAATAACAATATAAAAGGCAATATTAAGCAGCCGATACTTCCTTGCCGAACAGCAGAAAAAGTCCGGGCTGTCCGTACCTAAAAACAGAGCGTTTCAGCTAAAAGCTGAAACGCTCTGTTTTTAGGTATTCTAACGAAGAAGCACAGACAAAAGAAGACTTTGCACGCAAAAGTCTTCTTTCAGAGAGGTAAAATCTATTATGTATATGTTATCTTCCGATTGTTCAGATTCGCCGCGGCATCACATTTCAGATAGATATCTTAAAGCGTGTTTCTGACCCGCTACTTCCAAATCGCCGTTGAAAATGTCATCATGGAAACCCTCAACGCAAAGATCACCCGAAAAATTGTGCCGATAGAGCACATCGAAAATCGCACGCCAATCTGTATCGCCATATCCCGGCGTTCTGGGAATTGCAAACTGTGATGCACCGGATACACCGTATTTTTTGACTTTATTCCAATCAATATTGGCATCTTTACCGTGAAGGTGATACACACGTCCGATCCATTCTTCCAGCTGGGGCACAGGATCAATCAGTTGTACCATTTGGTGTGCAGGCTCCCATTCCAATCCGATGGCCGGACTGTCAACAGCATCAAACATCATTTGCCATGCACGCGGATTAAAGCCGATGTTGTAGGTTGCTCTGCGCCATGTTCCGCCCATTGTGCAGTTCTCAATAGAAAGACGTACGCCATTCGCCTCGGCGCGTTTAGCCAGCTCACCGAAAACTTTTTTATAAACCGGAATAGCTTCTTCCACCGGACGACTGTAAAGTGCACCTGCAAAGGTGGTCACCATATTCGTATTAAAGAGATGCGCACCGTCAATAAATTTCTCCAAAATATGCAGTTGCTCCTCGTTTTCAAGCGGATTGCAGTAATAACCAATCGAAGAAATTTCCGGCATTTCACCGTCCACTGCGGCTTTTACGCGTTCGGCAAATGCCGCTAAGCTCTCATCCGGAAATTCCATGTGGAAATTTAAAGCAAAGCACTCAAAGCCGCTTTTTATAAACTCCGGCAGCAGGTCATGTACTCTGTCTCCGGGAACAATTGTACCAATGCGAACTTGATTCATTTTGCACTACTCCTTTTCTATGTTCTTCATTATCCTTTTACGGAACCAATCGTTATGCCTGTGACGAAATATTTCTGCAAAAACGGATAGATACACAATAACGGCACCGTAGAAACAACAATTTTAGCTGCATTAAAAGTTCTGTTTGAAATCTGTGAAAGCTTTTGCAGCCTTTCCGGATCCGTAATGGTGGTAGTGTCCACCGTAAGCTGGCGGATATAGGTCTGCAGCGGGTAATTCTCGGCTGCCTGAATATAAAGAAGACCCTGAAAGTAATCATTCCAATGACCGACAATACTGAACAAGCCTACTGTAGCCAGCGACGGCAGCGAGATCGGCAAGAAAATTTTGAATAAAATCGTCCACTGCCCCGCACCGTCAATAATTGCAGCTTCTTCAAGCGCATCCGGTGTACCTTTGAAAAAATTCATGAGAATGATAACGTTGAAAACCGGAACGGCCGTAGGCAGAATCAACGCCCAAATAGAATTGACAAGGCCGAGATTCTGCACAACAAGATAAATCGGAATCGTACCGCCGGAAAAAAGCATAGTGAAAAGCAGGAACTTCATGTAAATCGGCTGTGCTTTGAAGCGGGACTTAGGCTTTGAAAGCGGGTAAGCCATCAAAATTGTAAGCAGAACATTCAGCGATGCACCCAAAACAACACGCAGCACCGAAATGCCGAAAGAACGCCAGAACTGTGCATCTGCGAGCAGCTTTGTGTAAGACTCCAAGGTCGGATTAACAGGATAAATTCCGACAATATTTGCAGAAGCCGCTGTGCTGGAGCTAAACGATATAGCTACCATATTCAGCAGCGGCAGCAAACAGATGAGTGCCATTGCAATTACAAGCACCCATATAACCGCCTGTGAAATACGGCTTCCGAGTGTTTTAGAAGTAATCATATTTGCCATTCCTTTCCGCTTAGAACACACTGATTTTTGCAAATCGATCCGCAAGCGTGTTAAAGCCGACAATGAGGATAAAGCTTACTGCAGATTTCATAAGGCCGACAGCCGTGCCAAGCTGTACTGCCTCTGTACCAGACCAACGCGGTAAACATATGTATCGATAATGTCGCCGGTTTGATAGACAAGCGGATTATACAGGTTATAAATTTGATCGAACCCGGCACTTAAAATACTGCTCATATTCAAAATGCACATAAGCATAATCGTAGGCAAAATAGAAGGAAGCGTGATGTGCAGTGTTTGCTTCCAACGACTTGCGCCGTCAATACTTGCAGCCTCGTATAAACGGTGTCAATGCCGGTCAGTGCTGCAAGGTAAATGATGGAATTGTATCCAAATTCTTTCCAGACATCCGTTGCAATGATCACCGGACGGAACCAGGTGTTGCTGCCGAGAAAAAGGATCGGCTTTACACCAAAGACCCCGAGGAACTGATTGATAGGTCCCTCAAAAGAGAACATATTAATGACGACCGTTGACAGGACTACCCATGAAAGAAAGTGCGGAAGATAGACAATTGTCTGCACACATCGTTTGATAGAACGCACTCTGATTTCGTTCAGCAGCAAAGCAAAAAGCACTGCAATGATCATATTGAAAATAATTTTTCCTATAGCGATAATTAACGTATTCGCAAAGATTTGTCGGCTATCCGGCAGTGCAAACATGAATTTGAAATATTTGAGACCGACGAAAGATGACCCTAATATACCTTTTGCGGGAACAAAATCCTGAAAGGCCATGACGATACCGAACATAGGTGCAACAGAGAATATCAACAAAAGCACTACGCCCGGTAACAGCATACTGTGAAAAGCCAATTGGTTTTTCCAATTTTTCACAACCAACTCACGCTCCTTGTTTGATAAAATATGAGCTGTCCCTTTGTAAGAGACAGCTCACGATACAAATCTTACTTAATTGCTTCCGCAACCTCCTGCGTAATTACATCGCCGCCGGCGGTTTTCCATGTGGATGCAAATTCGTCAAAATACTCCACAGGCTTTTCACCTGTTACAATCTTCAGCATAGTCTCAGATTCCATTTTAGAGAGGCTCTCCCACATGGTCTGCATAGAAGATGTAACGCCATAGAACACAGGATAAACTGTATCCGATTCGGTCTCCTCCATTACTTCACCTGCTACGCAACGACCGTAATACTGAGCCGCCTCTACGTACGAGATATTTTCCCAATCATCGGAATCCATTTTTCAATCATCGACTTGCAATACTCTCCGCAAGTGATAACCCAAGGGAACGTATCGACTTCTTTGCCGTCAAGATATGCTTTAATGTCATCCGTTGCACGTAGATTGCATCAAAATAGTCAAAGTTGATGCCGACCGGGCCCAGCGAACGCAGATAGATGTTTGCATTCAAGCCACCGTACGGATCTTCGAACTCAAGGCAGTCTTCATCGTTCTTATGCTCACTGAAGCGCGTATAATCATAAGTGTAGTTTAAGAGCTTCACAACGAGTTCGGGATGTTCGTAACCCTTTCTGACAACAAGATAGCCTTCGCACGGATTATTTGCAAACGTCTTCACCTTACCGTCATCACCGACAGGCACAACATACGGTGTCCATCTTGCATCACGGTTAATGGTGTGCGTCTGACCGATCCAATTGCTGGTCCACCACGGACCGTATACTGCACCGCACTGGCCATTGATTACGAGCGACTGGCTGTCTTCCTGATTTCTTACCGCCATCTGCGGGTCAATAAGACCTTCCTGATACCAATTCGCAAGAACCTGTAAAGCATCTTTCATTTCCGGCTGCACAGAACCGTAAACGACCTGCCCATCTTTCTCAATCCACTGACCGGGAGTCGCACCAAACGCCGCAAACACATTGTTGGCATACATCGGAGAACCACCGTATTTTCCGTAGATCTCATTAGAGAGAATCATGCCGATCGTATCATTCGTGCCGTTGCCGTCCGGGTCATTTTCAACGAATGCTTTAAGAATTGCTTCCACATCTTCCAACGATTTCGGCGCTTCCAGATTCAGCTTATCCATCCAGTCCTGACGCAGCCACAGCAGTTCGGCGCCGGTATCGATCGTCGTGCCCGGCAACGCCATCAAGCGGCCGTCCACACTGGCACCGTTCAGGCAGCGACCATCATAGGAATCATACATGTCCTTTGTAATGTCGCTGGCCACAGTTTCATACACATCTGTTAAATCGGCAATAAGGTCATTTTCTGCAAGCTGCTTGACCGTAGTGTAATCACTGACGTACATGATATCCGGAATTTCACCGCTTACAAGTGCCATGGACACCTGCTGATCGTATGCTTCGCCCGACGCCGCAGAAAATGCAACCTTCATTTTGGCATTTAAATGCTTCTCGTAAAAACGGGTACGAATATTGTTTTCTTCGTTGTCACCTTCATATTCCGTTCCGTCCAGACCGGAATAGCCTGCATCCGGTGCGGTTTTACCGACCGTGTATGTGATGGTTTCCGGGTATGCCGCCCAAGGATCTGTCGCTGCCAAGGTCCAGCCATCATCTGCCGCACTGCTTTCCGTACCGCTTGCGGAGGAATTTTCTTTTCCTGTATCGCTTGCAGAACTGCCGGGTGCCGCACTGCATCCGGTCAGCATTAAGACTGCAAGGCAAGCACTTAATACTTTCTTCCAGCTTTTCATAACTGTTTGTTCAACTCCCTACATTTTATGGAAACAACCATAGCCCCAGTTTTGCGATCGATTCGTTGCAATCCTTGTTTGCTTCCTTGTTTAAATTGTACTATTTTCTTAAATCGGAGTAAATGAAAATAATTTAAGATTTATGTTTGTTTTTTCGTGTTTTGTGCAAAAAGGCACTTTTTGTCATCAATCGGCAAAACAAGTGTAACTTCTGTACCAACATGCGGCGCACTGTTAATTTTTATGCCATACGCTTTTCCGTAGTAAAGCTGTATGCGTTCATGTACATTTTTCAGTCCATATCCATTGGAATGTGTAGTCAGAATTTTTTCTATCTGCTTTTCCGTCATACCGCAGCCGTTATCCTTTACCGCAAAAACAAGTTTTTCCGACTCCTTTTGACAGCTGATTTCAATGCATCCATCCCGATTTTCTTCGGCATCGATACCATGCAGAAACGCATTTTCTACCACCGGCTGCAATATAAAGCACGGAATCTGCAATTTTTTTAAATCCGGATTTACGCTGTACCGTACTTCTATCTTTTTATCGTGCATAATTTGCTGTAATTGAATGTAGGAGCACACATTTTTCAATTCGTTTTCTACGCTGATCATATCGCTTCCGTGATTCAAAGCTGTACGGTAAAACGTGGAAAGAAGCTGTACCACTTCACAAATATCATCAGCCCTCTCTCCATAGCTTTCCAGTTAATCACGGAGAGCGTATTATACAAAAAATGCGGATTCATTTGGCTGCGCAAGGCTTTCAGCTCAAACTCTCTTTTCATTTCTTCGCTTTCACCAATCTCTCGCATCAATTTTTTATACTGTGAATCATCTCGCCAAAAGCATTTGTCAGCACTCCGATTTCATCTTTGGAGTCACTGTAGACCGTAATCTGCAGTTGATTGCCGCTGCCGACCATATTCCGCATATTCTCTGTCAGTCTTTCAATTTGCTTGACCATATTACCCATAAAAAGCCAACAAATAAAAATGGAGAGCAAGAGCATCGCCATAATCGTTCCCATATAGTACCAAACCATTTTTTCCGCATATCCGGACTCTGTGCGGGTATCCTGATAAAATAAAATTGTCCACGGCTGCGCTTGCAGCGGTACAGACAAAACGCTGACACCCGCTTTTTGGGCTTCCTTTGTGTTATTTTGAAAGCGGAGAATGTCTCTATCCCCAACGACTTAAGATTTGCGGATGATTTTTTAAACAAGATATTACCCGTATCGTTTTCAAGGATATAGAATCCGAAATCTTCATCTGCAATATCCAAAAGCGGTTGGAACAGCGCTTTCGAATCGGGCTTTAAGTACAGAATATTCGGACGATTTTCACCACGCAGATTTACAATTTTCTGTGCCAAAAACACATCGGAATTATTGTCGGAAAACCAATGCGGATACCCGTCTGCCATTACGGTATCTTTCCACGCAGATGACTGTATCCGTTCAATCGGAAGCAGATAATCTTCCACCGGAACCTCGGAAGCCTCACTGTAAAATAAGATTTTGTCCGTATCCGGATTATACAGCTCTACGCTGCGTACCACGGCGCCAAGCTGTACCACAAGCTTTTCATACATATCATAGTAACCGGTATATTCTGCATTCAGCGCTTGTATAACGGTGGAATTGAATACTAATGAACGCAGCGTACTTTCCTGCCGTGCGAGCTTTGCATCCAGTTCGCTTCCTGCCTGTTGAAGGGTAGCTCGAGTGTTGTCTTGTCTGCGCTGTTCGGATTCATTTTGAACACGTGCAAACGAAAAGCCTCCAAAAAACAGGACCGGAACAGCGCAAATAAAAATATATGTAAGTATCAATTTATAACGGAATTTCATATCTCGAAACAGGCGCAAAATACGTTTCATAATTGTTCCTTTCCGTTTGTTCCTTCATCTCTGTATTGCTGCGGGCTCATACCATACAGATCACGGAAAATTTTGCAGAAATAAGTTTCATTCGGATACCCAACCTCTTTACAAATGACAGATACCTTTTTTCGTGTACCTTTCAAAAGTTCTTTTGCACACTTCATACGATATGCTCGCAGATAATTTGCCAATCCCTGCCCGGTTTCACGTTTAAAAACAGAACTTAAGTGCTGCGGCGAGATAAAAAGAGACTCTGATATTGTCTGCAAGGAAATATCCTCACGGTAGTGTTCCGCAATGTACTGCTTTGAAAGATCCGAAAGTTTTTTGGCTTTGACCGGCGTTTCTGCGAATTTCTGCTCGGCTTTATCCAAAATCGGAAGCAGGATATCACACAGTTTCTGCATAGATTCCGCACGCCAGATGCTTTCGATAATCTGATAGGTCTGTTCCGCCGAAATTTCGGGCAAAATCCGAAACAGCTTTGCCGCAGCAGCTGAAATACCGGATTTCACAAAAAGGTGAGAAAAATTCTTTTCCCTTCGCATCGTGTACAGTATTTCCCTTGCTTTTGAAAACCGATAATCAAGACATAATTTTTCAAACTGCTCCAAAAGCTGTTGTTCATTATCCGAAGGGCTTGTCTGGGTGTGTGTTTGCCCATCGGCGAACAAGATCGGCGATGAAATCAAAAAGCGCTGCTGCGCAATGCTCTTTATCTGAACGACAGACTGTATCAGCTTTTCCGTTGAATTTATTCTCTCACTGATTACAATATTTGCAGTCTGATGCAAAGCAGATTCGGACCAAGCATATAATTTCAAAGCAATTTGAGCGCATTGGTCATCATTTATATCAAAAAGAAGAAAAATGCGCAAGAAGCATCGTTGATCTGGACAAAATCAAATTTGCCCGGTACAGCCTTTGTCAAATACTGATAAATGCGGTTCGTTACACCGATATTATTCAAAAAATTATCTTCAAAATTCAACCGAAATACACGGCGATACACTTTTAAAAACGCTATACTGATTTCTCTTCGCTGCTCCATGCGCTGAAACTCCGAAGGTGTTCCGTTCAGCAGGCAGGTAAGCACATATTTACGCATTTGTAAATCCGTAAACTGTTCTTTATCCTTTTTATCATTCTGTTTCATGATCTGCTCGGCAATTCTTGTCATTGTATTGCGAAATTCAACAGGATTTACCGGTTTCAGCAGGTAATCCTTCACACCGAGCTTCATTGCAGTTTTAGCATATTCAAATTCGCTGAACCCACTGATCAGCACAATTTGTAAGTTCGCCTTTTCATTCAAAGCCGCTTCAGCCAGCTGCAGTCCATCCATAATCGGCATACGAACATCTGTCAGCATTAAATCAACTGCGTTGCTGCGTATAAAATCCAATGCCATTTTTCCGGAAGATGCCAGCGTAACTTGAAACGGCAGTGCATAACTGTTGATAAGACGTTTAATTCCCTGACGTTCTATATTTTCGTCGTCCACAATCAAAGTTTGAATCATACTCGTTGTCACCTTTCCTTCAAAAAATTTCGAATTTCTATATTTTATACACAGTATAACTTTCTGTTGCCGTAACCCAGAGAAATAAGTGTTTAAAAATGCAAAACAAGCGTACTCACCATTACTTGCGTGAGTACGCCTATTCAAATTTGCAGCGTAAAGGATATGAAAAACGCAGATAAGCGGAACTTAACTTAATACTCCGGCTTCTCCAGCGTTACTCTTCCTTCAAATTGAAGTTCGTGTGCCAGCTCAACAACCATGCGCATTTCATTTGCAGAGTGCATTGTCCGGCCCTGCACGGTCACGTTTTCAAAACGTATATCTCGCGGGCGGTGCATTTCGTTTGTCATTTCAAAGCCGCGGATGATGGATACGGGGAATAGCGGACCCGTAACATCAATATTGCGGAATACAATATTTTCCACATCACCGCGAACACGATCCAACGAATACTTGCAATCGAGTATTTTAATATCTACAAGCTTCTCCTGCGCATCTTCAATACGAATATTCTCGTAACGTACGTTATGAACTTTTGCACGATCCGCATTGTGAATGGTCAAAACGCCGCCGGACTGATTGCCTTCATATTCGCAATGAATAATGTCGCAATCTTCAAAGACAACATCTGAAACCTCATTACAGCGCAGCTCATAGCCGATTTCCAATGCATTGCCCGGTTCGGCATTCCAAAGAACGCAGCGCCGAACCTTGATATCCCGCACATTGCAGCAGGCTGCCGGACCGGGAAGCGCACAGGCCTTGATGCAAACACAGTCATCGCAGGCCCGAATAAAGCAATCCTCTACCAAAACCTCTTCGCAACCGACAATATCAATGCCGTCGCCGGTAACAAGACGAGACATAATATTTACATCGCGAATTATAACGTCTCTGCAAGCCCCCGCACCACATTCCAAACACCGTTGTCCACCACGGAAATTCCTTCAACAAGAATGTGCTTGCCGAGATAAAAAGACGCCATAAGCGACCGCCGTTTTCATCCGGCTTATGCCAAACGCCTCCGTAAAGAATTCCGTTTCCGGAGACACGAACATTATCGGCCATATTCGAATAAATACGGCCGCAAACCACACAGCCTTCTTCTAAATAAGCGCTTTCCCCGGACTTTAACTCCAGATTTCCGACATTGTAAATCTGTCCTTTCCGGAAATAATAGGTTTCGCCTTTAGAACGCGGCGCAACATAGCAGCTGGAAAGAATCAAAAGCGGTCGCTTCAAATCGTTATCCAATTCAAGGCTCACCTTTGCTTTATACGGAAGCGAAAATCGAATATGATTTTCTTCTCTGTCAAACGGAATTTCTAAAGACTGAGGGCGCAAAACGGCTTTTTTAAAGCTGTCCGAAACACAAACCTCTACGGAAACGGGAGCATCATCGCGGCGCACTACAATCGCGTAATCAAAAGAATCCGTGTGGTAAACGGTCTGCTCCTGACCGTTGTAATACAGTGTGTATCTCGGCGATTTCGGAAGCTCGGAAAAATCATGGATCTCAAATAAAGGTTCGTTCGGAAATAACGGATTCGGGTTATATTTAGGCATAAACAGATTACCTCCAATCACGGACGAACCGAAGTTCCGTCCGGCAGCCTGGCAAGCATCCAATCCCATGAAACGGCACCGGGCTTGCAAGGATATTTTGCGGCTAATTTTTCATCAAAGTCCACACCGATACCCGGCCGATCGCTTAAATAAAGGTATCCGTCTCGACGCTGCGGCATTCCGGGGAACATTTCGGTCATCAGCTGACCGTTAAGCTGCGCATACAGACCGGTAAAGCTGTCCGCCCATTCCTGAACTCCGAAATTCGGGCTTGAAATATCCATGTGCAGATTGACGGCATGACCGATGGGGGTCATATCGACAGGGCCGTGCCACGCGGTGCGGACACCGTATGCATCGCACAGTGCAATCAGCTTTCTCGCCGGAGTAATACCGCCGATCTGACTGATATGAACACGAATATAATCAATCAGATGTTCCTGTACCAAATGTCTCCATTCATGCGGATTATTAAACAGTTCACCCATCGCAATCGGTGTAGCACATTGCTGGCGAATCATTTTAAACCAATCGCACTGCTCAGGCGGAAGGGCGTCTTCCAAGAACAACAGATGATACGCTCCAGAGCTTTAGCAAAATTCACCGCATCAATCGGTGCAAGACGCTCGTGAGCATCGTGGCAAAGTTCAATTTCATCGCCATAGACCGAACGAAGTTTTTCAATCATTTTCAGAGTCGTGCGCATATAAGCTTTCGGATCAAAATATGCACCTTCGGCGGATTTTCCGGTTTATGAATTTGAGTGCCCTTACCGCCACCGTAGCCGCCGGCTTGTACACGAATGTTCCGATAGCCCAGCTCTCTTAATGCTGCAACGCGCTCAACAACGATATCTGCCGAAGCGCCTTCGCATGGGTATAGCACGGAACCGCAGGGCGGCATTTGCCGCCAAAAAGCTGATAAAGGGGCATTCCCCGCCATCTTGCCTTTGATGTCCCACAGTGCCATATCCACACCTGACAGGGCATTATTAAGCACCGGTCCGTTGCGCCAATAGCTCATTCCCATGACCGATTGCCAGATATCTTCGATATCGGCAGGGTCCTTTCCGATCAGAAAAGGCTTCAAATAGTCATTAATAACGGTTTCAACCGCACGATAGCGGTGTGCAAAGGTAGCACACCCTAAACCATAAAGCTCCGGTTCATTAGTCAGTACTTTCACCACGACCAGACTGATGCCTTCCGGAGCCGTGCAGATTACTCGAACATCACGAATTTCAATTCCCATGGATTATTCCCCTTTTTTACGGGCACCCCAAGAGGTGCTGTTTCTTCCTTCCGGCATACCGGGCAAAATCAGGCCTCCGTCGACCCGAATTGTTTCGCCCGTAATGTAATCAGACTGCTCATCGGCAAGAAACGCAACGGCGTTTGCCACATCTTCCGGCGTGCCTGAGCGTTCAAGCGGGATGCGCGTTCCCAGTTCTTCCCAAAAATCCGTGGGAATCCATTTAAGCTTCGCTAAATATTCTTTGCTTCGTATGGCAATGGCGCCCGGTGCTACACAGTTAACTCGGATGCCGTAGGGCGCAAGATCAAGCGCCGCCGATTGGCTTGCTCGACGAATAGCCGCTTTTACACCGCCGTAAACCGCATCTTCAGGATAAGCACGTTCTGCACGACTGGAAGTAATATTTACAATACTTCCTCGTATATTGCGCTCAATCATAATTTTTGCGGCGGTCTGCATACAGAACAAGCTGTTTTTCAAATCAAGATTAATCAGCTCGTCAACAACTTCCGGTGTCAAATCCAAAATACTTTGCATTCGCGTTCTGCCGGCATTATTTACCAGCACATTCAAGCCGTCCAGCTCTTCAGCTGCCTGTTTTACAAAGGCCGGTCCGGCACCGCTTTGGCACATATCTGCCCGGTACGCCCTGCAGCGTCTGCCTAATGCCTCAATCTGTGCGGTAAGGCTTTCTGCCTGCTCCTGTGCAGAACAATAAGAAAAACCAATATCATATCCTGCCCGCGCAAGATGCAGCGCAATACCGCGGCCAATGCCTTGGCTGGCACCGGTAATAATTGCAATTTTGGCCATATAAGCTCCTCCTTGGTGATGTTAGATTTATATATTATTTTTCCTGTGCTATGCCTTTCAAACGGACAGTACCATTGCGGCACCCGGCATGGGCACAGCACATTTCAGCCGTGGTACTCCTTCCGCATTCAGATCAAAAACGGTCAGCTCTGAGGACAGCTGGTTCGCGCAATAAATTTTATCTTCCCGTTCGCTCAACAGAAAATGGCGCGGGAATTTGCCTCCGCTGCTGCATCGGCCTTGCAATGTCAAAACCGCAGGATCGGATTCCGGCACAAGCCATACTATTTCATCTGTCCCACGTACGCAAGCGTAGATTTTATTTCGACTTTCAGAAAAACAGATATGCGCGGTCAAAATTTGGCTGCCCTTCTCTGCCGTCGTTTGAATTTCGGACACAACAGAGCCGATACCATCGGAATCAAACCGAATCGAAAGAATTTCATTACTCAGCTCCGCCGTGACATAAAGAATGCTTTTATTCCAAGCCATGTGACGCGGTCCTGATCCGGCAGGTGTTAAGATATATGGCTGCTGTGCAAAGGGGGTTAAGCTGCCGTCTTTTTCAACTGCGTATCGGTAAATCTTATCGCCGCCAAGGTCGGCGACGAACAGTTCATGACCGCTTTCAGAGAGAATTGAGGAATGAATGTGAGAATGTTCCTGTCTTTTTTCTACCGGTCCGCTGCCCGAAAACTCCAAATTCTGAAGCAAAATCATCTCGGTATCCGTAACCCCGATAACACTCAGTGTGCCGGAAAGGTAATTGGACACATAAACGGTCTTTCCGTCTTTAACACAAAGATGACAGCTTCCGGCTCCGGGAAACGCTATTTTCGCCGCAGACGAAAATGAGTCTTCAGAACTGTTCGGAACAAAATGCTGCAATAAGCCGCTGTCCGACTCCTTCAGCGCAAAAAATCCGCCGGAGCCGTCCGAAGCTAAAAAAGAAGGATTTTCTGCCGGGATTATTTTATCAACCGTATTGTTCTCTTCCCGAAACAATGCAACGCCTTCTCCCGCCTTGGCCGGAATTCCGACCGGATAATGCGTGTAACCACCTATCAACAACATATCCAATCACCTCATAGGTTATTAAAACATCACTTACTCATTACTTAAACATCATATCAGTTGATCTTTCCGGCGTCAATTGACTAACTGCAACAAAAGCAGTGCAAATATTTGTAAAGCTCGACAAAATTCTCACCCAATCGCAACCATTTTACCGCAAATCAATGTCTGTTCGCATATATTTTATTTGACCTTTGCGTCAAATTATGATATCATGACGAATATATGATGTTAAAGAAATTGAGATGATGTATAATGGTAGTATATCAGCGTGTACATGATGAAATTCTGCAAGCACTAAAAGATAATGTTTACCCGTCGGCACACTTTTGCCTCCGGAGCCGGAGCTGGAACGAATTTACTCTGTAAGCCGCACAACTGTACGCAGAGCCATTGCCAAGCTTTCTGAAGAAGGGTATGTACAGGTACGACAGGGCTACGGAACTATGGTTCTGAAAAATATCTACCCATCCGAAACCTTTGAGTTTCCAGACTGCACCATTTTGAAAATACTCTTTCCATTCGTCATGTAAACGTTCCAAACCCGGAAAAAAATGTCTGCGCGCGGTATGTACATTAACACTGTCCCGGCCGATAAGTTGTATCAGAAGCACTTCAGGTTAAACTTAATACTCCCGTTTTTCGCGTACAGCGCATTTTTTACAGCGGAGAAACCCCTTTGATGTTTTTAAACAACTATGTTCGCACGGATTTTTTCCGGGATTAGATCAACACACCGAGCAGTTTTGGGACTTATATCCTTTTCTGGTCCGCAATTATAATGTTGATTATCAGGGATGTACCGAATACCTCTCTGCAGCTGCGGCTGATTTGGTAGATTCACAGATTTTGCATATATCCCCGGGGACGCCTTTACTGAACAGCCGCAGAATTGCAGCATGCAATCTGGGGCCGCTTGAATATGCAGTACTTAGAATTCGAACGGATCTTATGGAGCTGTGTATTACCATGGGACCCTCTGTTTGGCCGGATACCCTTAATTGATTTCCAATTCAAATCAAAACAAAAAAAGCACCCTGAACCGAACCAGTAAAACTGGACAATAGACAAAATCCCCCCTGATGTAGGATAATAAGTACATCAGGGGGTAATTATATGTCAGAAAGAAAAGGAATGAAGCAGTATCCGGAATGGGTGAAAGAGCAGGTTCGGGAGCGGATAGCGGCCGGAGAAACGCAGAAGCAGCTCAGCAAAGAGTTGGGAATCAGTCGGTACAGTATTCAAAGCTGGTGCGGGTTACGCCCGGAAACAAAGCTGTGGCAATTAGCACCTATGCCTAAGGGCAGACCCAAGAAAAATAAGACCATAGAGGATTACGAAAAGGAAAACAAGCGATTGCGTATGGAAGTAGCTTGATGCGGGATTTTCTGCAGTCCGTCGAAAGGATGTGAGGACGAAAGTAAAGTACGCAGTTATCTATCGCCACCGGAACGAGTATGCGGTATCCGTTATGTGCAAATTCTTTGAGGTATCCCGGAGCGGCTACTATGACTTTGTGAGTCGGATTGGGAAGGCCGAGAGAGATGCAGAACTGGCAAAGAAAATACAGGAGTGTCAGGACCGGACCGATAAAACCTACGGTTACCGCAGGGTCTGGAAGTGGCTGAAAGACAAAAATATTGAGAGAAATCCGAAAACTGTGCTCAGAGTAATGAAAAAGTACGGTTTGTTATCGGAGATCCGCCGTCGCAGGAAGTGGATTAACCTTGGACAGCAGGTACATAAGTACAAGAATCTGCTGAACAGACAGTTCCGGACAGACAGGCCGAATACAAAATGGGTCACGGACATCTCCTACGTCCATACGAAGGAGGGTGTATTGTATCTGTCCATAATCCGGGATCTGTATGACAACAGCATTGTAGCTTACAAGACAGCGTCCAGACAGACGGTCAATCTTGTGTTGGATACGATCCGGCTGGCGATGAAGAAAGAGAAAAAGAGAGTCGCTGCGGAGTTGCAGCTCCACAGCGACCAGGGCTTTCAATATACCTCTCATGGATATTTTAAGCTGACTCAATCTTACGGCATAACGCCGTCAATGTCAAGGAAAGGAAATCCTTACGACAACGCAATGGCAGAAAATTTCTTTTCCATTCTGAAGACAGAATGTATCTATCGGCATAAACCAAACACATTCAGAGAAGCAGATGATTTGATTGACAGATATATTTACTTTTATAACCACGAGCGTATCCAGAATAGAACCGGAGTGCTTGTCTGTTTTATTTTATTCTTTTACAATCTTACACGAAATTCAGCGGGTCAACGCGCGTGCCGTTCTGGTAGACCTCAAAGTGGAGGTGGTTGCCCGTGGACTGACCTGTGGAGCCGACATAGCGACAATCTGGCCCTTTTCCACATATTCGCCTGCGGAAACCGCAAGCGAGCTGCAATGCGCGTAGCGCGTGGAATATGTACCGTTGTGCCAGATGAGCACGTTATTGCCCCAGGACCAGTGGTACTCCGCAGAGATGACCTGGCCGGATTCCGCCGCGTAAATGGGGGTGCCGTACGGAACGCCGATGTCCACACCACCGTGCGGCGAGCCACTGAACATGCCGCCGAAATACTGTGTGATGCTGCCGTAGCCGTAGCCCGCAAGCGGCCAACTGAATGAAAGGTCGCCGGTGTTCAAAACATCGCTCGTGTTACCCGAGCCGGAAGACGTGTTGCCGCTGCCGGAGTTGTTGTTCGCGGCATTCTGGTTCGCTTCTGCCTGTCGGCGTGCTTCCTCTTCCTTTTCGGCCTGCGCGTTTCGGTCTGCGATAAGCTGGTCAAGCTGCGAAACGTAATCTTCCTTCGCCGCTTCGGCCGCCGCCAAATCGTTTTCCGTCTCGCTGCTCTGGATATTCAGCTCGTCGATGAGCTTCTGGTTTTCTTCCTCGAGCGCCTGCAATTCTTCCTGCTTCTTTTCAAGGTCTTTCTTCTGGTCGCAAGCTCCTCTTTTTCTTTGTTGAGCTCATCGCGCTGATCCTGCGTTTGAATGCGGTAAAGGCGGATTTTCTCCATCAGCTCGCGGTCGTGCTTCGTGATGGTCTTCATCGCCTCGGAGCGCATGGAAAATCGTAAAGGCTCGTGGAATCGAACAAAATTTGCAGCGTCGTCAGGTTGCCGCCGGAAGAATACAGCGAGCGCAAACGGACTTTCAATTCCGCAAATGTATCGGCATATTCCTCGTCCGCCTTTTTAATCTCGGCTTCGAGGTTCGTGATGTTTGTATTGAGCTGCGTAATGTTCTGCACCGCAAGGTCGATGCTCGTCTGGTACGTCGTGATCTGCTCTTCGAGCGTTGCCTGATACGCTTTGGCTTCACTCGTCTGGTCGCGCAGCGAATCAAGCTTTTCGTTAAGGCGCTCGGCCTCGGCTTCATTTTCCGCCTGCTGCGATTTAATGGATTCAATCTGCTCATCGTATTCTGCCGTCGTGGTCGCAAAGACCGAGTTAGAGGAAATGAGCATCGTCACCGCCAGCACACCGGCCACAAAACGCAAGCTTTTTTTCTTCATCTTCATATCGATTAACTCCGTGTTTTCACAAAAATCAAGAGTCCTAAAAAACTCTACCCTTATAATATATTACAATTCAGTAACTTTTTCAAGGCTTTTTGAAATCTTTCTGTAATCAGACACGGAAAGTTTACATTTCAAAAGAAAAAAGGGAAGCACTTAGCTTCCTCAATTTTCTGTATTAGAAATATCAATCCAAGATTTCTTCCGCCGCGCCGACGCGCTGCACGTCGTCCCCGTCTTTAAAGCCCGGTGCGTCCGCAAAATCGAAGCCGAACGCATTCTTTTCCGGAAACAGTTCCAAAAGCGGGAACAGCACGAACGCGCGCTCCAAAATGCCGGGGTGCGGCACATTGAGCTCCTTTTCGCGCTGTGTGAAGCCCTCGTACAGCAAAACATCTAAGTCCATGCACCGTGCACCGTGGTAAATTTCCCGCACGCGCCCCATCGCTGCCTCTATGCCGAGGCACGCGCCGAGCACCGCGCTTGGCGAAAGCTCCGTTTTCAGCAAAACACAAATATTCCAATAGTCCTGTTGCTCGTCCGGCACGTCAAACGGCGCGGTCTGCCACACGGAAGAAACATTTTCGACCTCCGTTTTCGGCAAATGCGAAAGCGCCGCGAGCGCTGCGCGCAGATTTTCCCGGCGGTCGCCTAAATTTGTGCCGAGCCCCAAGACGACGCGCTTCATGCACGGCTCCTTGTCATTTCGACCGAGACGTAATCGAACACCGCGTTGATGGGCGCTTCCGGCTTTTTCAGCTCCACCGTCACGCTCTGCACCTTCGGGTAGTTCTCCAAAATCGCATCGCATACCACCTGCGCCGCGCGCTCAATGAGGTCATATTTCTGCGCCGTGAACACCGCGTTCACCGTTTTGCGCACGGCGGCGTAGTTCACAGTCTCGTTGAGGTCATCTGTCTGCGCCGCGCGGGAAATGTCCGCCTGCATCGCAATGTCTAAAATAAACTTCTGGCCGTTTTCCTTTTCCTCCGGGTTCACGCCGTGGTAGGCAAATATCTCAAGGCCCTTAATGCGTATTGTTTCCATTTTTATACTCACTTTCTGAATTGCTTTATCGCGTCCGCTACGCGCGCCGCCTGCACCGCTTCAAACGTATCGTGCGCGCGCACCATGTCTGCGCCGAACAGCACCGATGCCGTATGTGCCGCCACCGTGCCCGCCATGCGGTCTTCAAACGGCGGGTTGCCGCAAACAGCACCGATAACGCGTTTTCTCGACGCCGCCATCAAAAGTGCCGTACCCGGCACGCGGATTTTCTCCGGGTTTGCGATAAGCGCGAAATTTTCCTCATTTGTCTTGCCAAAGCCGATGCCCGGGTCGAAGCAAAGGCGATTTTTATTGACGCCATGCTGTTCCGCTTCCGTCGTTTTCTTCTCGAAAATGCCCGAACGCGTTCCAAAATGTCGCCGCCCGCGCCGTTCAGGTCATCCGGATCGCCGGGGTGCATCACGATGCAGCCGCAGTCGGTGTTTTCCACCGCGCGCCACATTTCCGGTGCAAAACCCGTCACGTCGTTGATGATATGTGCGCCGGCTTTGAGGCTTTTTCCGCCACCTCGGGGTAAAACGTGTCGATGGAAATGGCAAGGTTCGTCTTCTCTGCAACTGCCTTCACCACGTTTTCAATGCGCGCCCATTCTTCTTCGGGCGAGATGCGCATGCTGCCCGGGCGGGTGGACTGCCCGCCGATGTCCACAATGTCCACGCCCTGCGCTTTCATCTCTACCGCGTGGCGCACCGCTTTTTCGGGGTCAAAATACTTGCCGCCGTCGGAAAACGAATCCGGCGTCACGTTCAAAATGCCCATCACATAGGTTCTGTTCAGCGGAAAGCGTTTTCCGCCGCGTAAAATTCCGTCATATCGGTCTCCTTACTTTGCAAGCAGCAGCATGACCTCGTTGCGGGTCTTCGCTTCCGTGCGCATGCAGCCGCGCAAGGCAGAGGTCTGCGTCAAAGCGCCCGCCGCACGCGCGCCGCGCATCGTCATGCACAAGTGCTCCGCTTCAATGAATACCGCCACGCCGCGCGGGTTCAGATTTTCTTCGATAAAGTCCGCAATCTGCGCCGTCAGACGCTCCTGCACCTGCGGACGCGCGCAAAGCAATCGACATACGGGCAAATTTGGAAAGCCCGATGATCTTGCCGTCGCGCGGGATATACGCAATATGACACTTGCCGATAAACGGCAGCAAATGATGCTCACATACGGAGTAAAGCGGAATGTCCCGCACAAAAACGAGCTCGTCGTGCTCGCCCTCTTCGTGGAAAATTTTGAGATGCTGCTTCGGGTCGGATTTTAACCCCGAGAAAATCTCCGCATACATGCGTGCCACACGGTTCGGCGTTTCCTGCAGGCCCTCGCGCTCCGGGTCTTCTCCGACAGCCAGCAGAATTTCCCGCACCGCTTTTTCGATTCGTTCCAGATCCATAAATGAACACCCTTTCCCTCATGTTTCTCTTTTCCGTCATTATAGCACAGAAGCTGAGAAAAAGAAACGGCCCGCAGCGAAATTTGCCGCAAACCGTGCTTTCTTCAAAACAGATCGAGCATGTTGTCTAAATATATTTCTTCCCGCACGCGCAGCCGGTATTCCGGCTTTGTCATGTAGTAAAGCAGAAATTCCAAAATGAGCGCACTGCCGAGTCCCCTGCCTTCAATTTTAAAGTTCGTGAAGCCCATCGGCAGATATACGTTCTGTATATCTTCAACACCGATAAAACCCGGGTTCTCCATCGCCTTTGAAAAGCGGTAGCCCTCCTTTGCGTTCGGCGCGGTGCAGATGTGCTCCGGGCCGTCTATACCGAGGTTTTTGCGGCTCACGGCTCATAGCACGCTTTGCGGTCTTTGCAGCCGAAAGAGCAGCACTCGTTGCAGAGAAACTCCGCCTTATCCTTCAGCGCCAGCGGCAGCGCGTTCAGCTTTTCAACTTGTTTATTCAGCCGAAAATCCGGCACGACAAACCGAAAATCTTCGCGTTCGAGCTCCCGCTTAAAGTCTTCAAAGTCCGTCAGCA
>ENA-OQLB01000473-OQLB01000473.1-human-gut-metagenome-genome-assembly--contig:-NODE-473-length-22849-cov-2.234706_pt1 | contig 22849 bp, 33 predicted proteins | sample MGYA00242656_ERZ504813 | MGnify/ENA primary metagenome ERZ504813 (study PRJEB26092, sample SAMD00036388) | human gut metagenome | host: Homo sapiens | study: EMG produced TPA metagenomics assembly of... | reverse complement strand
AGGATAACTTATAAATTTTGTCGGAAATTGTAGTTAATAAAAGCAAGAATTTTGTATCTATCGAATATAAATATACAAACTACCGAAAGGAAATCCTATGGAATTAGAAAAATTGAATCTGTACAGAGACACCAGCTGGAATGATATAAAACTTCGTTTCTGCGGTCATTCAGAATGTCTGCCGCTTCATTACTACGGACCTGGAACAAGACCCTATTATCTCATGCATTTTGTTCTTTCCGGGAAGGGACGTCTTGTTGTTAATAAAACAGAATATCTTATTGAAGAAAAACAGATTTTTTTGATTGAACCGGATCAGATGGTCTTCTATCAGGCCGATAAGGAGAATCCATGGACTTATTCGTGGGTTGGCTTCAATGGCGAACTCGCTCCATACTTCATGCATCGTCTTGGATTCGGTTATCCGTCCCTCACAAAAGGACTTTCTACAGAAGTCTTTGAGGAAATCAAGGATCTCCTTGAGATTCTGATTTCCATAAAAAATGATAGTACAAAAAATGATCTGTATACCAATGGCATTCTTCTCCTTCTTCTTTCAAAAGTTGGTACTTTTATCGAGAACTCCAAAGAGCTTCCCGAAAGAAAAAGTCGTCAGAATTCAGAAAGTCATGTACAGCAAGCAATTTCTATTGTAGAAGATTTCTACGGACGAGGCCTGACAGTTCAGTATATTGCAGACAAACTGAATCTGAATCGATCCTATCTCTCAGAAATCTTTTCAAAGCAGATGGGTGTTCCATTGAAAAAATATATACTGGATTTTCGCATCACCCAGAGTGAAGAATTTCTTTTTACTTCTGACTGGTCCGTGGACTATATCAGTCAGATCTGTGGATTCAGTTCGCCTTCTTATTTTTCAAAAATATTTAAAGAATACCACGGAATTTCTCCTACAGAATATAGAAAAAACCGTCACAAACGCGAACGCCAAATTGTTCTGGTAAAATAAGGGGCTGTCGCACTAATTGGTAAGGTTTCTCTTTTTTATGCAATATAAAATAATGTCCGGTGATTACAAACACAGCCTCTACACACTGCACTTCTCATATGCAAACAATGCAGCTCCAAGCGCACCACAAAGCTGTGCCTCGTCGCAAATATACAATTTTGCATCCAGCTTTTCTTCCAGTGCTTTGATGATTCCAGGATTCTTTGCCACTCCGCCTGTCATCATATATTCTCCCGGATTCTTTTTCCCAAGACGTGCCGCCAGTGCTCCTACTTTCGAAGCAACCGACACATTCAGACCATGGATGATATCTGCCACATCTTTATTCTGAGCCACAAGTGATACCACCTCTGACTCAGCGAACACCGTACACATACTGGAAATCACAATATTTTCCTTCCATTCCAATCCTTTTGTACTCATCTCTTCAAGAGAAAGTCCCAAAGTCCGTGCCATCATTTCCAGAAACCTTCCGGTTCCTGCCGCACATTTGTCATTCATCAGGAAATTCTTTACTGCCCCATTTTCATCGATGCTGATCGCCTTAATATCCTGTCCGCCGATATCGATCACCGTCCGCACATTCGGGTTCAGGTAATGCGCACCTTTGGCATGACAGGTGATCTCTGTAATACTGTCATCCCCGCTTTCAATATAAGCACGTCCATATCCCGTCGTGACAATTCTAACGATTTCTTCTTTCTTAATTCCTGCCTTCTCTACAGCAAGATCCAGACTTTTCTCCGCACTCATCATGCTCCGCCGCCTGTCGGAATGATCATCGTAGATTTAATTTTTCCGTCCTGATCCAGAATCACAACGTCTGTACTTGTAGAGCCACTGTCGATCCCTGCTACATAATATATTCCTGACTCCATCTTTTTTCTTGCCTCCTCACTGATTCCTTTTCCCGGATCCATATCTTCCGATCCTTCAATCGTCTCTGCAAATGCTTGGATTCTCGTCAGTAACTGTCCAGCGCTCTGACTTGTAAAATCCGTCTCGATTTTCAGAATCGGTACTTTAATATTCTTTTTAATGCTCGCATATTCAAATCCATAATAATCACAGAATTTGATCGTATGATAAATAATTCCCTTCAGGTTTGGATCCAGATACAGCTGATTTCTCCGAGTGTTGTTATTCATTCGGAAACATGGGATCTGGCAAAGCAGGGCATCCGCATAAGCCAGAAACATTTTTTCTTCATCCATCTGTCTCATCTGCTCCGGAACAACTGCAAGCTGTCTTCCACCGGTGCAGGTAAGATTGTCCACGTCCATCTGAATATTATCCCGGATCATTTTTTCAAGAATACCCGTTACACGCACACCCATCAGACCAATGTATGGCTTCATTTCTGTCTCATTTTCTGTAAATGAATTTAAAAATGCTTCCTTATCAAATGTTTTTCCGGGAAATTTTTCGTATGCTTTTTTCAGGCGCATGATTGCCTGTGCATACTTTACCTTCTCACATTCATTATCCTCATGCGGAAGATCCAGCATATATAAAAAAATTGCATTTTCCGGTACTCTCTACAATATCATAAACTCTCCGGGCAGAATCACAGCAGTTCACAAGTACAAGCTGCTTAACCTTTCCTTCCAGAACTGCCTGAATCACAGATTTCCCAAAACCGCACAGATTTGCGTGTGCGATCTGATCCGACATTTCAAAGTTCTCCGGCATTTCCTCCAGTACGGCACACTCTTCTCCAAATGCATTCAATAACTCTACCGGCGTATATTTACAGACATAATGTATCATCTGACCCAGCCCCCTTTCCGTGATTTGCGGCATATTTTTCTGCTTTATTTACCTTCAGCATCTCCATATAAGCCTGAAGTCTTGTAGAAATCTGTCCATCACTGCTGTTTGCCGGATTACATCCATCTCCATCAAGGATCATGGTCGGGATCCCTGCTTCCTCAAGCGATCCTTTGATCAGACTGGAAGCTCCGATCGTACCTTTGCATCCCCAATGTGTAAAAAGGATTCCTCCATCCACATTTGTCTGCGCCGCAAGCTCTTTTGCCTTCTGGATTCTCTGCTTGACGCTTCCATTGTAAATGCAGTTCACCATCTTTTCTGCCATGGACTCATACGGATCTTCATAATGTGTCTTCTGAAATCCGTCTGCCACAAAGTCACAGGCACTGATATGAATCTGGTCACTGTAATTGAAAATATCCTTTACCGGTTCCTGCAAAAATGGCATCATATGCATCCAGAGAATATGCAGACCTTCGCTCTTCGGTGCCTTTTTCACATCTTCCAGAAGCAATTTCGTATACTTGACTGCCTCCTGCGAACCCGCCATGAGGTGGCACATGAAAATCGCGTACAGCTCATTGGTCAGGCTCGTGACCGGATCATGTTCTTTGCGCAGTGCCAGCTGTTCATGATAATATGCGGCTGCCTGGTTGCTGTTATTGACCGCCTGCCGTACTGCCTCTTCGGAAATCTTCTTTCCAGTAACATCTTCTAAAAATGCTTTCAACTCCCGGAGCTGATCTGCCACATATTTTACAGAATCTTCGTTCTTGTCATACGGTACATCTATAAAAAATCCCGGAAGCATATTTTTCTGCTTCAGATACGGGAAGGTCATCATATTGCTGTCACATGCCAGATTTGTGTAGATCATACATTTTGGCTTTGGCACAAGTCCGGATAGTGCCGCTCCAAGGAAAACTCTGTGATAGGAGCACATCGTTTCCGGAAATCCCTCTTCTTCTGTTTTTCTCAAAAATGTCTGCTCACATCTTGTTCCTGCGATAAAGCAGGACATTGCTTCTACCGAATACGGAGTCAGCCCTGCCGCCGTCAAAAGCTCTCCCGGAACAAAGATGCTGACCATCGCTGAATTTTCAGGCTTTGAAAGTGCTGGATGATATTTTTCATAACAATTCTTGCTACATACTGTCCCGACTTGGGCAGCTTTTTATCTGAAAAAAAGAGCAGTCGTTTCTCCTGAAGTCGATATCCTGTAAGAAGAAGCCTGCGCGCCTTCCCGGGATCCTCCAGAGACATACTGCTCACTGCGTTACCAAATTTTTGTATAATGTCCATTATAGAATTCCTCTCTGTTTTGCCTTTACTTGCTGTCTGATATATTATAGCAGTTGTGTCGGGAAAGTAAAGAGGAATCTATTGACTTCAACGGAACCAATGGAACGTACTTTTTTCAAGATATAATATCTGCTCTTCTATCTCTTACTCAAATTTAATAGCTATCTCAAGAAATTTTCATTGACTCTCGAGTGCACTTCTATGATATGATGATACCATGGTCAAAAGTATAACAATTATTATTTCTTTACTTCCGGACTTCTTCCATACTTGCTTTACGGAAAAATTCCGCGAATATCAAATCATTACAAAGGAGATTTTTATCATGAGAGAAACTATTTTGGGCAATCATCTGCAAAAAATTCCTTCCATTGCAGTCGGATGCATGCGACTTTCTGAAAAATCGAAGAAGGAAATGAACCATTTCATTCACTCTGCATTGGAACAGGGCGCATATTTCTTCGATCATGCGGATATCTATGGCGGCGGTATGAGCGAGACTGTGTTCGGCGAAGCCTTTGCCGGCGATCCATCTGAAACGGGAAGATATTTACCTGCAATCAAAATGCGGCATCCGGCAAGGTTATTATGATCTCTCAAAAGAGCACATTTTGAAATCCGTCGATGGTATTTTAAAACGGCTTCAGACAGATTATCTCGATCTTCTGCTGCTTCACCGTCCGGATGCACTCGTAGAACCGGAAGAGGTTGCTGCCGCATTTGATGTTCTGTTTGAGAGCGGAAAAGTCCGCCATTTTGGTGTTTCAAACCACAAACCGATGCAGATTGCACTGCTGCAGAAGTATGTCTGCCAACCGCTCGTTGTCAACCAGGTTCAATTCAGCATTCCGGTTTCCAATCTTGTTGCAAATGGCATGGAAGTCAATATGGAAACCCCCGGTTCAATTGACCACGACGGAAGTCTGCTCGACTACTGCCGCCTCCACGATATCACCCTCCAGGCCTGTCACCATTTCAGATGCCGGCATGGAAGGATGCTTTCTCGGAAGTGACGAATACCCGGAACTGAATCAAAAGCTTCATGTACTGGCTGAAAAATATAATGTCAGCGACACTACCATTGCGGCTGCGTGGATTTTACGCCACCCGGCAAATATGCAAATCATTACCGGAACTACAAGCGAAAGCCGCCTGAAAGAAATTATCGCAGCATGTGAGATAACACTGACTCGCGAAGAATGGTATGAGCTGTACCTGGCTGCAGGTCATCCGCTTCCATAAGGATTTTCGGCATTATATTTCTGATTTTATATTCTTGCTGACTTATGCTATTACCCGCACCGTTGGTGCGGGTAATTCTATTTCCAGAATAAACAGACAGTTAGCAAATTGAAGCTGCTTTATCAGTTGGCCACGATTTTCTAAGTGCCACATAGGAAATCACAAAATTGGCAAACCAGCCAGCCGGTACAGCAAGCCAGACAAATTCGATACCAAAACGAGGTGCAAAAATCAAAGCAACTGCCAGGCGGATTGCAAGGTTTACCATATTGGCAACGAGAAACGGGCGCATAACACCAAGTCCACGGAGTACTCCATCTGTTGCCATCTTGATACCCATAAAAATGAAAAAGTAACCAAGCCATCTCATATAATCCCCGGACACCTGATATGTCAGGGCGGTTCCGTCTTTCCCCAGGAATAACGAGGAAATCTGGGTATGCAGCGTTTCAATGACTATAAAGCAAGAACTGCAAAACATAAATCCAAAACCAGTGCCGCATGATATCCTTTTTTGATACGTTCCATTTTCTTTGCGCCAAAATTCTGGGAAACATACGGTGAAACTGCATTTCCAATGGATACAAAGATCAGTGAAAAAACGTTCTCTACCCGCATCGTTGCCGAATAACCGGCAAGTGCCTGTGTACCGAATGGATTTACAACTGCCTGTACGATCATCATGCCAATTGACACTGTAGACTGCTGAAGAACAGATGGCACAGCGATCCGAAGCATGGAATGCAATTCCTTCCCATCAAACCAGTCAAAATGACTTTTATATCGACGCATCCGGCTAAAGAAAATCAAAAGTGAAAACACTGCCGAAATTCCCTGCGCAATGAGGGTTGCAAGAGCTGCACCAAATACCCCCAAACCAAGTCCAGCCACCATCCAGAGATCCATAAAAATATTCAAAATAGAAGAAAATATCAACAGTCCCAATGGAATCTTTGATTCACCGATCGAGGTAAACATCGTTGAAAGGATGTTATACATAAACAGAAACGGAAATCCCACAAAATAAACACGAAGGTACAGTACTGCTTCATCCAGTATATCAGCAGGTGTCTGTAATAAACTCATCATCGAATGGGAAAAACAAAAGCCAAATATACCCAGAAGTACGCTTAGAATCAGGAAGCTGATCAATGATGTTGACACGATTGTTTTCATTTTACTATAATCTCTGGCTCCAAAATAACGGCTCACGAGCACTCCTGCACCTACACCGGCACCCAATGCTATACAAATGAAGACATTCGTAAGTGCAGCGCAGGCACCGACTGCCGCCAGTGCAGACGAACCAACAAACTGACCTACGATAATAGAATCGGCCATATTATATACTTGTTGAAAAAAGCTGCCTAAAATCATAGGCATTGCAAAAACAGTTAATGCTTTAAGAGGCGCATCTGTAATTAAATATTCATCTTTTGACATTCTCCAGTTTCTCCTACTGTTTATTTTTTTCGTACTTCCTCAATTCCTCCAGTGCCTCTCCACCCATAGGATACAAAGTCACAATATTAAAAAATCGTCATAAGTCCGATTCCCACATCGCCAAGATCCCATACAATATGATAAGCCGCAATTCCTCCGATAAAGAGCATCACAAGTGCGAGGATTTTATATGCTGTCTGCCAGCACCACTTATCCCCTAAAAGATATGCCACATTTCCTCTTGCATAAAACAGGATTCCAAGAAACGTTGAAAAGCTGAAAAGGAACAACGTAACCGCAATAAAGATCACGCCAAATTTACCGAGATGATAATTCATTGCTGTCTGCAAAAGCTCCATTCCTTCCAGTCCTGCTATCATCTTTTCCGGTACAAGAAGCATGATCATCGCCGTACAGCTGCAGATCACAATTGTATCTATAAATACACCCAATGCCTGTATAAATCCTGCTTTTACAGGCGTATCACATTCTGCAGCCGCAGCTGCGCATGGTGCTGATCCCGAACCTGCTTCGTTGGAAAATAACCCTCTTTTTACACCATTCATAAGAACTGCTCCGAACCCTCCGGCTGCTGCCTGACGGATTCCAAACGCTTCCTGGATAATCCGCTCAAATACACCCGGAAGGCTTCGGATATTCAATAAGATAATGACTATCGTAATCACAAAATAGCAGACTGCCATGATTGGAACCAGAATATCCAACACCTTTACTGTGGCATTTTTTTCGCAGTACGATCACTGCCGCAACGACTACCAGAATCACCGTCGTAAAAATTGGCGGAATCCCAAATGCATTTTCAAAAGAAGATGCAACCGAATTACTGATCACCTGACTGATCCCGGCCCAGCAGATAAGCCTGAGATTGCAAAGAGCACCGCAATACAGACATGTTTCTTTGTCTTTCCTGTCCGTCTCTCTACATAATGATGCATATAATATGCCGGACCTCCGCGGTAGCCTCCGTAAAGCGGATCTTTCTCTTTATAAAGCTGTGCAAGCGTTGCCTCGATAAAAGCGGTTGAAGAACCGATGACTGCTGTGATCCACATCCAGAATACCGCACCGGCACCGCCTGCGGAAACGGCAGCGACTACTCCTACCAGATTTCCCATTCCGACTCTTGTTGCAGTTGAGACGATCAGTGTCTGAAAAGTCGACAGACTGCCATCTTCCTTCTTTTTCCCGGTAAGCGCGCGAACCATATCTCCAAAAAGACGAACCGGCAAAAATCTTGTTCTTATCGTAAAATAGATTCCTGTGGGAATCAGTAAAATAATAAGCAGTGACACACCAAAAGAGGAACCTCCCGGAAGTGGTATCCTTAAAAGATCTCCCCATAAAAATTGGTATACTGCCTGAATCCATGTAGTTAGCATTTCTCTTGTTTCCTTTTCTTTAAATTATTGTTCTCGTTTATCTTATCACAAAGCTACTCTTTAAAATACAAAAACACGGAAATTATTCCGTGTTTTTTGTATTTACATCCTCTTTTTAGATTATTCTCCCCAGCGAAGTCCTTTTCCGGCTTCTACCGCCTTATCATAAATCACTTTTGCTGCTACCAGATCCTGCGCAGCAACTCCTACAGTTTCATATACGATAATTTCTTCGTCATTTTCACGTCCTTTGATCTTTCCATTGATCACATCTCCAAGACTTCCAAGCACATCCTCTTCTGTAATGATTCCGTCTGCGATCGGAATCAGAAGATCCCCCGTCTCTGAAAGCGCCGCCTCTTTTGAATCACAGATAATCTTAGATGCTCTCGGTAAAACTGCCGGATCCAGCTCATGCTTATGGGGCTCATAAGTACCTACGCAGCTGATGGTTGCACCAGCTTTTACCTTTGTTCCGTCAAATACCGGTTTTGCCGAAGGCGTCACTGTGATGATCAGATCTGCATCTTCGATACAGTCATCCGAATCCTTTGCCGGTATGATTGTTGCACCGTATTTAGCCTGTTCTTTCTGCATTTCTTCGGCAAATGCTTTGCATCTTTCTTCATTCAGGTCAAAGATCTTTACTTCTTCCAGCTTTCTTGCTGCGAGCATTGCCTCAAGCTGAGCTGCTGCCTGTCCCCCTGTACCGATCATTGCACCTTTTTTACATTCCTTTTTTCCAAGCAGATCAAATGCTGCACCGGAAGAAGCCCCCGTACGAAGCTGTGTCACATAAGTTCCATCCAGCATCGCGATCACATATCCTGTCTTTCCGTCGATCAGCATGATCTGCGCCGGTGATGTCATCAGATTGTTATCGATATTGTGTGGAAAAATGTTGATCACCTTCATGGCTGCTGCATCTAATTCCGGAGCATAGGCCGGCATAAACAGAAATGCGCCGTCATATTTTCCATTGATGACTGTACGAAGCGGTGTATCTACCGTACCATCGACAACATCTTAAATGCCTGCTTATCCGCTTCGATCATATCTTTCATTGTAATTACACTTTTAATATCCTCTTTTGAAAGCAATAACATACCCGTTCTCTCCTTATCCATACCAATACTTTTATTCGTGATGATATCCGTAGTCTGCATCCAGTGCCCATGGCTGCATCGCACCGCCTTCTTCTGCCGGTCTGCAGTTCTGTGCGTAAATATTTAAAACACCCTTCTGCTGCTTAAGCGGCGGACGTACCCAGGATTTTCTTCTTTCTGCTAAAATCTCATCGGATACGAGAAGATTGACGGTTCCCCCTGCAATGTCCATCTCAATTTCATCACCATTTTCGATCAAAGCGATCACACCGCCGTCATAAGCTTCCGGAGAAACATGTCCGACGATTGCTCCGTAGTTGAATCCGGAGAAACGCGCGTCTGTGATAAGCCCGACCTTTTTATCAAGTCCAAGTCCGATCAGCGCATCGATACTAAGCATCAACTCTTTCATACCCGGTGCTCCTTTACAGCCTTCATAGCGAATAACAAGAATGTCCCCCGCAACAATCTCGCCTGCCATAATGGCTCTATATGCATCCTGATCGCATTCATACACTTTTGCCGCACCTTTGATGTATTTTACTTCTTCATATACTGCTGTCGGACGTACGATCGCTCCTGCCGGAGAAATATTTCCCCGCATGATTTTAAGTCCCGGTTCTTTTGCTACAGGATCTTCCAGCGAATGAATGACTTTATTTGGCGCGCTTTTCACAGAATCGAGGAGTTCACCCCAAGTTGTATCCCCGTAAATCGTCGGCGCATCGGTATGGATTTTACCGGCAAGCTGCTTCATGACCTGCTTTACACCGCCGGCATAATGAAAATCTACAACTGTATACGGTCCGCTTGGAATCACTGCATTGATGCAGTAAATTTCCTTCGCATACTTTTCAAAATCTGCCAGTGTAAGCTTGATACCAAGTTCATATGCGTATGCCAGGATATGCAGTACCGCATTGGTTGATCCTGCAACTGCCATATCAAACATGATCGCATTTCCAGAACATCTTTGGTGATCAGATCTTTTGGTGTCTTTCCGGATCTGGCAAGCTGTACCATGTATTTTCCTGCTGTTCTTGCAGCACGAAGTCTTGCATTATCTGATGCAGGAATCGTAGATGTTCCCGGCATAACAAGGTTCAATACTTCACCTAACATCTGCATCGTGTTGGCTGTTCCCATAGAAGGGCATGCACCAAAAGACGGGCAGACACTTTCTTCCATTTCAAATAACTCAGCTTCGGAAGCACCTGAGAATCTTGCCGCATCCAGATCTGCCTCTACAACTGTCTTACCACAATAATTTCCGGCCTGCATTGATCCCCCGGTCACTACCAGGGCCGGAATATCCAGTCTGCACGCTGCCAGATAACATCCGGCAATGATCAGATCACAGGATGCCACACAGCAGATCGCATCGAAATTATGTATTCTGGATACAAATTCGATAGACATTGCCACGATATCTCTTCCTACCTGCTCATACTTCATCTCATCCGCACCATTTGCCACATTTCCGCAAGTAGCCGGGATTCCGAATTCTACCGGGATTCCTCCTGCTGCCCAGATTCCCTCTTTTACAGCTTCTGTCACCTGGCGAAGATGCGCAGTTCCTGGAGAACCTGCCATGTAAGAATTCGGTATTCCGATATGCGGTTTCTGACGGATATCTTCATCCGAATATCCTGCCGCCTTCATCATAACACGGCGATGTGCCGCTTCTGTTCCGTTCCAGTAATTGTATCCCATTATTCTTCTCCTTTAATTCATAATACACTTAAACTCCTTTGAATTTCATTCCCCTGCTTCTATGCTATTCCAGTTTCCGGTCATTGAAAAGTCTGTAAAACTGATATCAGACTTCACTTTTTCTTAATACATTGTTAACTCTTTGATTTGCGCTTATATTTTCACTTTTTCTTATGTTTGATTTTAAAAAAATTTATGTAACTGTTCAGAGCCAACCTCCAAAATGCTACGCATTTCGTCGGTGTGGCGTATCCGCCAAATAAAATCCCGCGGATATTGATTATCTTCCTTATATTAAGTAAGATAGTAAAAGAGCATTGTTTATCAACACCACGGGAGGTTCATCATGTCTAAATACGATGTGATTCTTGATGTCTATGAGAATCAGAGCATCTCTAAAGCTGCTCAAAAACACAACTACACACAATCAGCTGTCAGCCAGACCATTCGCAATTATGAAAAAGAGATTGGTCTCAAGCTGTTCAAGCGTTCAAAAAACGGAATGGAAGCACTTCCCGGGACAGAACCCATCTTTGAAGAACTTATGCATATCCGTTCCGCCAATACACGGATCGATCAGATTGTCTCAAATATCAACAATCTGGACAGTGGCTTTATCCGCATCGGAACGGTGCAGAGCATTGCCTATAACTGGCTCCCCGGAGTACTGAAAAATTTTCGCCGAATACCCGAATATCACCTTTCAGCTCTATGTTGACGGATTTCAGAACCTGACGAAAAAGCTTCGCAAAAAAGAACTAGACTGTATTTTTGTTTCGCAATATGTCGCAAAGGATTTCCCAAATCTTCCTGTCGGCACCGACGAACTGGTTCTGGTTACTTCCCTGGACCATCCTCTTGCCGATCAGCTGACGGTATCTTTTGCCGATATTGACGGACAGGATTTTGTTCTCTCCGCCGATGATTTTGATTATGAAACCGGAAAATTATTCCGATTAAACCATATCACGCCTAATGTAAGATTTCGAATCAATGAAGACTATACCGCGATTAAAATGGTGGAACAGGGCTTTGGCATCACTGTACTTCCCAAACTTCTGCTTCATAATATTCCATTCAACGTCTGTGTCCGTTCCTTTACCGAACACTTCCGCAGGAATCTGTCCGTAGCCTATCTGGATACACCTGAACTCTCTCCTGCACTTGATAAGTTTCTTACCTTTGTCACCAAATGGGCCAAAGAATGTAAGCTGATCTGATTTCCTGTCACACACAAAACGCACAAAGTTCTGCTATGACTTTGTGCCGTTTTGCGCGTAACTTTATTTTGTTTATTATCTCAGACCATCTCTGAGCGCATCCAGATTATTTCTCTATAATTCCGTATTTATAACCACTTTCTTTCATTAATTCAAGGTATGGTTTCGGATCAAAATATTCCGGTGCATAGACCCCAGCTTCTTTCCAGATTCCTCTTCCGATCAGCTCCAGTGCAAGTGCTGCTCCAAATCCTGTCTGGGCGGTAACAGCTGGGTTCCCCATCTTTCGATAGACTCCTGATTATCAAATGGCTGATACAGGAAGTATTCTTTTTCCTTTCCGTCTTTCTTTCCGATACACTGTACTCCGACCAGCATTTTTCCGGTCATCTCATCTCCGATATCTTTTGGCTGTGGTGCACACGCTGCAACCACATCTCGTGGAACTACCTTCACATCCCCTACCTGCACCGGCTTGATACTGCGAAGTCCCAGCTTATCCAGCACCTTAAGTGCCGTGATCAGATTCTCATCAAGACTGATCTTGAAGGTTGCCTTTTTCAATCCATACTGGCTTAAGTAGCGTGCCATCGTCACAACTTCCTCATGCTCTACCTTTACCAGGGTATTTTTCCTACTCCTTCCGGCATCTCATAGACTTCCTGCCCTGCAAATGCTTTTTCTACGATAAATCCGCCTTCTCCTTATCATACTCAACATTCGGGTTCATTACCTCATCCAGCACGGTCCACACGTTGAATCCAAACATAATGTCATCCGGATCTGCACCCGGAACAGACAGATTTCCGCCGTCTTTTACATGAACTTCTGTTATTTCATCCAAAAGCTCTGTCGCCGCGTATTTTGCAAATACATTTACAACACCCGGATCGATTCCCATACAGATCACAGCCATATTCCCCTGCTTCTTCCAGGCTTCATGACGGTCAAAATTGTATTTTGTCATCGGTTCAGTATAGCTGTTCTCAATACCAAGTCCGTAAGCCGGATCTTCCATCGGAACCGACCAGGTTCCCATGCTTCCGTAATCTGCACCCGTTTTAAATGCAGCGTCAAAAATCATATTACTTGCAAAAGGTGGTGCTGCATCCATCACAAAATCAATCTTATGCTCCCGGATCAGTTCTGCCATTTTCTCTGTATTTGTCGCGTCGATCTTAGAGGCTTCAAAACGGGAATCCCCCTTCAGCATACCGACAACTTCCTCTGCTCTTTTCAAATCATAGTCACAGACCAGCACATATTTCAGCCATTCTCCCTTTGGGTCTCTCCACTGCATTACTTTTAAAATACTTTCACCGACAGCACCGGCTCCTACAAGCATCATTCTCATCTTTTTTTCCTCCTGCTTTTCCTTTTCTTCTGTCAAATTTTATTCAAAAAAATGCCCTTTCCCTTCTTCCTCGGATATTACTTTTGTATGCCACCACGTACCCCTGCTAACAATCCCATCTCATATAAGTGCCCATATAAAAAGGACAGAAAAACAGACGCACGAAATAAATCGTTCATCTGTTTTCTCTGTCCTTTTACCAGTTGGTTCTAGCCTCGTAGGTGGTGCTCTCTTTGCACACTCTCCAAAGATTCGTCAGGTCGCCTTCCTTTTTGCCTGTCAGTTTCCACGAAAGGAAGATGTTACCTTACGCTTTGCTTCTTCGACCCCTTGCGGTGTCTAGGGCGTCCCCTCATCCGACATATTCTTGATAAATTTAAGTTTACCCTTTTTATCTGTCCGGTCAAATCTTTTTATTTCTTTCCTCCGAAATAGCCCCCATAAAACGAACATAAGTATAAACAACAAGTGCTGCTGCAATAATTGTCTCGATCAGAACTACATACTGAAGGAATGGCATTGGATGTCCCATATTTGCTGCACATACCATAGTTTGTTTACTTGCGATCGCACTGATAACAAATGGGAATGTGAAGGCTGCATAGTTTGGAAACACTGCCTTCCTGTGCGATCATCAGAAATATTTTCAAATCATGAATATCCATCTATTTTCTCCCTCTTTTACTCATATTTCTATTATAACACACTTCGTTTGTTTTTCCTAACCACCCATTCAACACTTTTAACCGAAAATTAAATCCAGTTACAGTCTCCACCGGTAATTGCAAGACTCAGAAGTCCATCCATTTTCTCTACTTCTTCTTCACCGATGATCTTTTCCAGTAATTCTGCCGTGTCCAGAGCATCTTCCATGGATTCGTCTGGTCCGATCTCATAGTCGATCTCTGCCTCACATTCCGGACAAGGGATCCGGTTCATTGTCTGTAAGGATAAGAAACGCTTCCCACATTTTTTACATTCATAAAATCCACACTCTTTTGTGCCATCTGGTACGTAGTACATCGTATTTTAACTTCCTCTCCACATTTTAGTTTTTATATACAAAACATTCTCTCTTTTGTATGATCTTCCACTGCCTAGTATACACTATTTGACATATAAAAGTATAGTGTTATCCAGTTCATACCCAAGCAAAAAAGACCTTTCCCATTTCTCAGGGAAACAGTCCTTTCACTTATCTTCAATTATTCTTCGACTTTCACCGGATTGGTCACACTTACCTTATGATCATACCAGACTCCTTTTTTTCCGATCAGAGCCACATCAAATTCTTTATCCAGTTCAGGAACCGGAATATCAAATCCATAAACTTCTTCTGTTGCACCGTCGCTATAGGTTACCGTATCTGTTGTAGGTTCCAGAAGTTCTGCACCATCTTTCTGTGCATCTTCGGATGTTCCTTCAAACAGGTTGACGATATTCTTAGAAACCAGACTGACATGAATCGTCATCTTTCCGTCTTTTACGGTAAGTGTTCCTTTTCCGTCATTCGCTTCATTTACATGAAACATTCCGCTGTCAGTCTTGAACTCTGCTGTGTAGGTTCCGTCTTCAAGCTCACACTCTGTCTGTTCCTCTGTTTCCTCTTCTTTAGCAGAAGAGCTTTCTGCTGTCTTTGCTTTCGTATCTGATGTGTCTGATTTTGCACCGCATCCGCTCATCATTCCCACTGCCATTACAGCGGATAATACCAATACTAACAGTTTCTTTTTCATCTTATAAATCCCTCTTTTTTTATTTATTCTGCATCAATTGCAGCCTGTGTATGTGCCACATAAAGCTGCTGGATCGCATCGATCTCACCAAGACCTGCAATCTGTGTATCAATACTGTCAAATACTCCGGATGCTTCAAACTGGCTCTTCCAAGAATCGTCATCATCGCCTGCCATATCGTTGTTTGCATGATCTCCTGCTACAACCATCAGTGGACGAAGGATTACTTTCTTGTATCCTGCATTTTTGAGCTTTTCAATTACTGCTTCACAAGCGGTATCTTCCGGTTCGCCTTCTACGGTTCCGATAAATACATTCTCATAACCAAGCTGTTCCATCTGTGTCTGCATCTGTGAATAGCTGATCTTTGCTGTATGAGAAGTTCCATGTCCCATAAATACAAATGCGGTTCCCTCTTCTTTTGCCGCATCCAGGCTGTCAAATCCAGCTGTCTTTACAGCTTCTGCTGTAATTGCTTCTGCAACAGCTGCTTTATCCTCATTGATCGCTGTTTCATCCGCTCCGACTTCACCGAGAAGTGGTTCTGCAATTTTTACAGATTCAAATTTATCTTTGTAGTTCTCAACTGCTTCTGTCAGTTCATCATACTCGGCACCATGCATCAGATGTGTCGGCTGTACGACCAGGTTCTTAACCCATTGTTGACTGCTCTTTCCAGTGCCTGATCCATGTTGTCGATCTTCTCATCATCACGGGCCTGTACATGGTTGATGATGATCTGTGCTGTAAATGCTCTTCTTACAGACCAGTCCGGATATGCTGCCTGAAGTGCTTTTTCCACACCACCGATATCCTCTGCACGGCTGTCATTGAAAGATGTACCAAAGCTTACAACCAGAATTTCATTTTCTCCGATGTTATCTTCGTTCAACGGATCATCTTTCGATGCATCGCCTGTATCCCTTCCAAAATAATCCGGATCAGCGTTCTCGCCTTCTACCAGTTCTTTCTGTGCATCAGTAAGCTTATCCCAGGCTTCTTTTGCAGCCTTACACTGTTCATCTGTCTTGTCTGTTCTTTCCTGAACATAAATGTCATCGATCAGCTTTGCCACTTTGTCTGCTGCCTCCTGATCGCTGTCTTCGGATGTTTCTTCTGTCTTTGTAGAAGAAGTGTCCTCTGTCTTCCTGCTTCCACATCCAGTCATCATAGACACCGTAAGTGCTGTTGCCAATAATGCTACTAATACTCGTTTCTTCATCTTGATCCTCCCTGACTTTTTTGTCATACTTTCAGGAATCGGAATGATATTCATTACACTTTACAGCATATTTTTTGTAAGCAAAAAATCCCCCGTATCTAAATTTAACGAGGCGTACAAAAAAGAAACTGACATTTTGCCCTCTGCAAAATCAGTCTGAAGTTTCTATCTTTCGTACTGCCAGTTACTCGTGGCATGAACTTTCCGTTCCTGTACTGCGAAAGGCAGGTCTCCCGACTGATTGCTCAGACGCTTGTGGCTTTCCTTCCCGGTCTCCCAGTGGTATGACAGCCTAAGCTTGCAAATTACGGTGACGAGTTCATACAGGACTTGCACCTGTTTCCCTTTTCACCAATCCAGACATTCCGTCTGATTGACACCTTACGCATCTGTATTTATTTTTCTGAAACAAGCCTATTCTAGCACAGGCGTATGAATAGTGTCAAGAAAGGCTTGTCTGCTTCAGCACCGGCATCCGGAAAATCTGCACGATCAGCGGAATCACCATAACAAACCACACAATCGGCTCCGCAATGATAACCCCCGTGTATCCAAGATGTGGAACCAGTGTAAATGCGATCACAATTTTTCCAAGCATCTCAAGTGTACTTGATACGATCGGTGTAATATGGTCATCCAGTCCCTGCATGGCATTTCGCACAATGCAGATTACTGCTGTTACATAATAAAACAATGTATCAAATTTCAGATATCTGGTCGCATTTAAGATCACATTTTCATTATGTGTACCTGTTACCAGATAGACCAGCTTGTCTCCGATCGTGTAGCTTGCCACGATCACAAGTGTACACCAGATACAAGTATAGAAAATCGCAAGCCAGATCCCTTTTTTGATCCGGTCGATCTTTCCTGCTCCAAGGTTCTGTCCACAATAGGTCGCCATTGTATTTCCAAATACTGTAAACATGATCATGAACATTTCAGTCAGCTTCCGGGCCGCTGTCTGTGCTACGATATAATCATTTCCAAGTTTATTGATCGCTGTCTGAAGCGTCAGGGAACCGATATTGATCAGAGAACTCATGAATCCCATGGACATTCCCGCACCCAGCATATTTTTCACCATAACCGGATTCGGATCTTTGAAATCTTCCCGGCTAAGTCTTAACAGTTCATATCTCTTTACCATATAAATCCAGCACACAACAAAGGCGATTGCCTGTGCCAGTACCGTTGCGATCGCAGCTCCCCACACTCCGCTTTTCAGCACTACGACAAAAAGCAGATCCCCAACAATATTCAGTGCAACTGAGATTGCCAGGATCACAAGAGGCGTCACGGTATCTCCGAGTGACCGGAGTGCTGCCGCACATGCATCATAGAGAAATGTCGCCACAAGCCCTGCGATGATCACGAAAATATAGCTTTTCGCCGTCGCCATCAGATCTGCCGGAACATTCAGTATATTTAAGATCGGCTGTAAAAATAACAATCCGAACACCGTAAAAAATATTGCAATTCCTGTACCCATGGTCAGCGACATTGCGAATGATTTCTTCACATTTTTATAATCCTTTGCACCGAATTTCTGTGCGATGATAATGGCGAATCCACCGGAAAGTCCTGCAGAAATCCTACGATCAGATTACTTAAGGTTGTGGTCGCGCCGACAGCCGCCAGCGCGTCCTCTCCCAGGAAAGTTCCGACAATTCTGGTATCCACAAGACTGTATGTAAGCTGCAGAAGATTTGCGAAAAAGATCGGCAGCGCAAAAGCCAATATCAGTGTGGATGGTTTTCCTTTTGTTAGATCTTTCATATTTTAAATTTCATCCTGTCTAATTTTTCTTGTCCATCAATCCGAACTGTATCGTAACGCAGGTCGCAATAATCAGTCCAAACATATAGAACGAATATTTCAGTACATTAAGCGGTGATACATCAGCAAGTGCCGTAATCATCAGCATGCCACCATCATGTGGCATCAGTGCAATAAATGCGCAGGCAAAGATATCCACCAGACTGGCAAGTCTCTTCGGTGCGATCTTATATTTTTCCCCGATTTCTTTTGCAATCGGACAGGTAACAATGATTGCGATCGTATTATTTACCATAGCTGCGGAAAGGATACCTGACATCAGTCCGATTCCATATTCCGCGCCACGTCTGCTCTTGATCTTGCTGCTGATCGCGCCCACCAGCATTCAACACCGCCATATTCACGTACAAGACCGATGATACCGGATACAAGAATGGCAACGATACTGATGCTGAACATATCACTCATACCACTTCCAATTGCCTGGATCCATTCAAAAAATCCACAGCTTCCGACACAAAGTCCAATGATACCGGATGCAAGTATTCCGACAAAAAGGACTACCGCAACATTAACTCCCATAAGTGCCGCAATGAGAACTATGAAATACGGAAGAACTTCAATAATATTGTAACTTCCTGCTTCAATCGCCCCACTTCCTACTCCGCCAAAAATCGAGTACAGGATTATGCTACAATTGCCGCCGGAAGAGCAATGAAAAAGTTCATTTTAAATTTGTCTTTCATCTCAGAACCACATCCTTCTGCTGCGGAAATAGTTGTATCTGAAATCATGGAAAGATTATCACCAAAATATGAGCCTCCGATAACTGCTGCACCGACGACTGCCACATTCAGGTGTGCACCCTGTGCTACATTAATAGCAATTGGCGCCATTGCAGCAATCGTTCCCATGGATGTCCCGATTGATGTAGAAATAAAACAACACATCAAAAATACGCCCGGAACCAACAGTTTCACAGGAATAAAATGCAGACAGAGATTTACAACTGAGTCTTTTCCTCCCATTGCCGCCGCTGCTCCCTGGAATCCGCCGGCCATCAGATAGATCAGAACAATCATCATAACTCCTGAATTTCCCATATTTGTCGTCATAATATTCAGTTTATCTGCCACATTCATTTTTCTGTTCAACAACAATGCTACTGCACAGCCTGCCAAAAGGGCCACGTGACGCGGAAATTTTCCAAATGGTTCCGTGACTCCCATTAGTGTAAATGTAATTCCACACCCTACATAACATGCAAGAAATACAATCAGCGGAAGAAATGCTGCTGCTCCAAGATTTTTCTTTTGTTTATCCATCTTACTTGTCCTCTCATCCTTTTTTTCTAAATTTGCCAAATGTTTATCCAATGCATCCTTAAGCTGAGTCAGTGCCTGTTCCAAAGTCACACGCGGCAGGCAACATTGAATCTCTCAAACTGAGCGGTCTCCGGTCCGAAGATAATTCCGGAATCCAGCCACAATTTTGCCTCCTCCAGCATCAGGTGCTCCAGCTCTTCATTGCTAAGTCCATATCCGGAAAAATCAACCCATACCAGATAGGTTCCTTCCGGCTCTACCATCTTCGCTTTCGGGAAATTCTCTTTCACGAACTTGCTCATATATTTTACATTTTCATAAATATACTGCACCAGTTCATCTACCCACTCAGCACCTTTGGTGTAACATACCTTGACTGCAAGCTGTCCCATCAGACTTCCCTGGCTGTAAGCTGCCTGTGTATTCGCCCACTGGTATTTCTTCCGCAGCTCTTCATTTGGAATGATGATATTTGCCGGCTGAAATCCTGCTACATTGAATGTCTTTCCAGGGGAGCTGTAAAGCGCAAGGATCTGACGGTACTTTTCGTCCAGATTCATGCAGCTTGTGAAGGTATGTCCAGGGAAAATGAAATCACAGTGCATTTCATCCACCATCCAGGTCACGTTGTATTTCAGGCAAATCTCTGCAACTCTTTCCAGTTCTTCTCTTGTCCAGACTCTTCCGACCGGATTGTGCGGATTACAGAAGATCAGCGCTTTTACGCCTTCTTCCCGAATCATTTTTTCCATCTTTTCAAAGTCGATGGAATAATGATTATTCTCATAGCGAAGCTGGCAGTTCACCAGTCTTCTTCCGTCATTCTTGATGACTTCGCTGAACGGATAGTATACCGGCTGCATCACCATCATGGCATCTCCCTTTTCGGTAAATGCTCTTACGCTGGTTCCAAGTGCATAGACAATCCCGGCACCAAGTGTTACCCACTCCGGTTCGATCGTATATCCATAACGTGTGGAGAACCAGTGGTTCATTGCTGCAAAATATTCATCCAGCGGATCCGTATAACCAAAGATTCCATGGTCAATTCTCTTGTGGAATTCATCCAGAATCTCATCCGGAAGACGGAAATCCATGTCTGCTACCCAGAGCGGAAGCAGGTCATCTCTTCCCTTCCTTTTCATTCCGAAATCATATTTCAGGCAGTCCGTTCCATGTCTGTCGATTACTTCATCAAAATTGTATTTTCCCATCTTATGCCTTCCTCCTTTTCGCAAAATTCTCTCGTTTTTTATACCTCTTTTTGTTAGACATGTCAATGTTTTTTCTATGGAAGTATAAAATAGAATGTACACTGACCCAATAAAAATAGCTGTGGATTGAACCGACTTCCAATCATTAGAATTTAGGTCTAACTTTTGGGGCCAGTTCAATCCACAGCCATTTTTCCTTATGATTCTTTTATTTTATCGTATGCAAATATATGCCATATACACTGCATACATTCCAAGCATCGTAGCGCCTTCTCTTCGGTCGATCATTTTTGAAGTCCATGCAAACACCAGAACAACAAGACTCATCGCAATCAGTACAACCGTATCAATGATATTATCGGTAAGAAATTTCACTGGACTGATGGCAGCTGCAACTCCAAGTACCAACAGGATATTGAAAATATTAGAACCGATCACATTTCCGAGTGCCATATCCACTTCATTCTTTCTTGCCGCAATAATCGATGTTACAAGTTCTGGAAGACTGGTTCCCATTGCAACGATGGTAAGCCCGATAAGTGTCTGACTGAGTCCGAATGCGCTTGCAAGTGCTGAAGCACTGTCTACAACAAAATCACCGCCAAACTTGATTGCGATCATGCCGCCAACAATAAATAACGCACATTTCCAAAGTGGCAGGATCTGAATTTCTTCGTCTACTAATTCTCCCTCTTCGAGCATCATCTGACTTTCCTTGTGTGCTGCTCTTGCTTTCTTGGCAGAACCAATCATCCAGATCAGATAAGCTGCAAAAATAAGGAGAAATACACCGCCATCTAAATGTCCTAAAAGCATCCCGACATATCCAAGCACCATCAGCAAGGCCGCACAGATAATTGACAATGGAAACTCTTTTTTCAATGTATCTTTTTTTATCGTAAGAGGTGCAAATAACGCACAGGCTCCACAAACAACCATCAAGTTGAAAATATTCGATCCGACAACATTACTTACCGCAAGTGAGTTATTTCCTGTCAGGGATGCCGTTACACTGACCGCACATTCCGGAAGGCTGGTTCCCATTGCAACGATGGTCATACCGATGATCATCGACGGAACATGAAGCTGCTTCGCAACAGAAGAACTTCCTTCTACAAAATAATCTGCTCCTTTCATCAAAAGAGCAAACCCTATAATCAAAATAATGATTGATTTTATAAGTGCCATGACCAAAACCTCTCTTTTAAATACTTCCTACCAAATTGCAACTTCCACTATAAAACAAGAAAGTTTGGCTGTCAACTCTAAAGGCAGGGATTCGTGATATTTCACAAATGCCTGCCTTTTACTTGTTCTACCGAATAAAATTTGTCGGAATCTTTGCTTCTTTTTCCGGAAGTCCGAACTGCTCTTTTCCAAGTGTAATACTCTTCATAAGGAAAGTCATATTTCTTGCAAGTGTACGCATCGTCTGCCTTCCTTCTTCATCCTTTTCGGCCTCTCCCGGTGCTGCCCCATGGATGCTGTTCCAGTACTGGCTGGATGCAACCGGCATTCCGGAAATGGTAAAATATTTGTTCAGCTCATCAAATGTCGCAGAACATCCGCCACGTCTTGCACAGGCAACGCTTGCTCCCACTTTCATCGTTTTATCAAAATGACTGCTGTAGAACAGTCTGTCAAGACAGGCGATCAGAGTTGCATTTGCAGACGCATAGTACACCGGACTTGCGATTACAAGACCATATGCTTCTTCAAACTTCGGAGCTAACTCATTCACTACATCGTCAAAAACACATTGTCCTTTTTCGTAGCAGGAACCACAGGCGATACAGCCGCGGACTGCTTTGTTACCGATAACAACTGTCTCAACTTCTACTCCGTTTTCTTTGAAAATATTCTCCATCTCTTTTAATGCAATGGCTGTGTTACCATTTGCTTTCGGGCTTCCGTTGATCATAAGTACTTTTAAATTTTCTTTCATGATAATGATTCTCCTTTTCTGACAATTACTACTTCTATTCTATCACTTTTTTGGTTTGCAGAAATGTTTGTCAGACGAATAAGAAATAAAACGAGACAAAGTGTC
>ENA-OQLB01000472-OQLB01000472.1-human-gut-metagenome-genome-assembly--contig:-NODE-472-length-22893-cov-4.640473_pt1 | contig 22893 bp, 21 predicted proteins | sample MGYA00242656_ERZ504813 | MGnify/ENA primary metagenome ERZ504813 (study PRJEB26092, sample SAMD00036388) | human gut metagenome | host: Homo sapiens | study: EMG produced TPA metagenomics assembly of... | reverse complement strand
AATTCAATAAGGATAAAATAAACAAGACAGGCTGGATAGCGCGCAGCGAAGGAAGGAAGAACACATGGACGATATTACACAGAAATTCTTGAGAGATTGAAAGACCTGGTTGCACTTGGTAAAAAGAAAAAGAGCATACTGGATGTCAGGAGATCAATGATTTTTTCAATGATATGGAACTCAATGCAGATCAGATGGAGAAGGTATTTGATTACCTTGAGGCAAATAACATTGATGTGCTGCGCATTAGCGGAGATACACCGGATGAGGTGGATGTAGATCTGGATGACATTATCATATCTGAGGAAGACGACGTGGATATGGAGAATATCGACCTGTCAGTTCCGGAAGGCGTGAGTATTGAAGATCCGGTCCGTATGTATTTAAAAGAGATCGGTAAGGTACCTCTTCTGAGTGCAGAACGTGAGATTGAGCTTGCACAGAGAATGGAAGAAGGCGACGAGGAAGCCAAGAAAGAGCTTGCAGAAGCGAACTTAAGACTTGTAGTCAGCATTGCAAAGAGATATGTTGGAAGAGGCATGTTATTCCTTGATCTGATCCAGGAGGGTAACCTCGGTCTGATCAAAGCAGTTGAAAAGTTTGATTATCACAAGGGATATAAGTTCAGTACTTATGCTACATGGTGGATCCGTCAGGCGATCACAAGAGCGATTGCGGATCAGGCAAGAACAATCCGTATCCCGGTTCATATGGTTGAGACGATCAACAAGCTGATCCGTGTATCCAGACAGCTTCTTCAGGAACTGGGAAGAGAACCGCTTCCGGAAGAGATTGCCAAGGAGATGGATATGCCGGTGGAACGTGTACGTGAGATCCTGAAGATTTCACAGGAACCGGTTTCTCTTGAGACACCAATCGGTGAAGAGGAAGACAGCCACCTTGGAGACTTTATCCAGGATGATAATGTACCGGTTCCGGCCGAGGCAGCGGCACAGACACTTCTGAAAGAGCAGCTGGATGAAGTACTGGATACATTGACAGAGAGAGAGCAGAAAGTCCTCCGTCTTCGTTTCGGAATGAATGACGGAAGAGCACGTACACTTGAAGAGGTTGGACGAGAGTTTGATGTAACAAGAGAGCGTATCCGTCAGATCGAGGCGAAAGCACTCCGTAAGCTCCGTCACCCAAGCAGAAGCAGAAAACTGAGGGATTATCTGGATTAATGATGGAATTATCGAAAAGATTACAGGCGGTCGCAGATCTTGTGACCGCCCATTATAAATTAGCGGACATTGGAACGGATCATGCATATATTCCGATTTATCTGACACAGCAGAAGAAGATTACAGAAGCAGTTGCACTTGATGTCAATGAAGGACCACTGCAGCGAGCAGAGGAACATATCCGCGAGAATGGACTTGAAGCAGAGATAGAGACGAGACTTTCCAATGGATTTCAGGCATTACAGCCGGGAGAAGTCCAGTCTGCGGTCATCGCAGGAATGGGCGGCGGACTTGTGATCCGGATCCTGACAGAAGGAGCCGAAGTGGTGCGAAAGCTTGAGGAGTGTATCCTTCAACCACAGTCAGAGATCGAGAAAGTGCGGGCATTTCTTCTTGAGAAGGGATATGAATTTCTGGAAGAAGATATGGTCTGTGAAGATGGAAAATATTATCCTATGATGAAGGTAAGACCACCGGTAGCTGATACAGCAGGCGAAGATACAGAAGTAAAGTGCTGGGATACGGTTCAGTTAAAATATGGAAAGCTTTTGCTGGAGAAACAACATCCAGTACTCAGAGAGTATCTGGAAAGAGAGATACGCATTTATCAAGGTATTTTAGAAGGATTGAAAGCGAAAGATTCTGACCGGATCCGTCAGAGAAAAGAAGAATTGGAACAGGAACTTGTAGAAGCAGAGAAAGGGATGAAATATTATGCAGTGTAAAGAGATTATACAGGTAATAGAGGCAACATTCCCGCGAACAGCAGCTTTGGGATTTGACAATGTAGGACTGCTTGCAGGACGTTCAGAGAAAGAGGTGTCCAGAATTTATCTGGCACTGGATGCAACAGATGTTGTGATCGACCGTGCGATCAAGGAAGGCGCGGACATGCTGATCACACATCACCCGCTTTTATTCTCAGCAGTAAAGAAAGTGACGGATGAAGATTTTATTACAAGAAGAATTGTGAAGCTGATTCAGAATGACATTTCCTATTATGCAATGCATACGAATTATGATGTGCTTGGTATGGCAGAACTGTCCGGAAAGATCATGGATCTTCAGAATGGGGAAGTGTTAGATGTTACTTATACAGATGAAGAAGGAAATCCGGAAGGAATCGGAAGAATCGGTAATCTGGAGAAAGATATGACATTGGAAGAGTGCTGTGTCTATGTGAAACACAGACTTGAACTTGGAAGCCTGAAGGTTTTTGGAGATATGCAGAAGAAGGTACACCGTCTTGCAATTTCTCCGGGATCAGGAAAGAGCTCGATTGCAGTTGCTCTCGAGAAGGGGGCAGATGTTCTTGTGACAGGAGATATCGGTCATCATGATGGAATTGATGCAGTAGAGCAGGGGCTTGCAGTAATTGATGCAGGACATTATGGCACAGAATATATTTTTATTGAAGATATGAAGCAGTTCTTCGAGAAGAAGCTTCCGGTGCTGGATGTACTTACAGATCCAATCGAGCATCCGTTCCAGATCATATAATCAGAAGTGAACGCATAATAATGTTCAGCAGGGCAGTTGTGAGCGGAAAGCGGTTCACAAAGACAAGTGGAGGTGGCCAAGAGTTGGAAAGTCAGAAATGTAAGGTTACGATAAGCGGAAAAGAGTATCTTTATGAGAAGGGGACGTCTTATCAGGAGATCGCGAAGGATTTTCAGAAAGAGTATAAACATCAGATCGCACTTGTGATGCTGGATGGACATCGTCTGCAAGAACTTAGAAAACAGGTTTCCGGAGACTGTACGCTACAATTTATCACAACACAGGATACGGCGGGGTATGACACGTATCGAAGAAGTGTCTGCTTCCTTTTTATTAAGGCAGTACACGATGTGATTGGCCATGAGTGTCCGCAGCAGGTGCGGGTAAGGATTCATTTTTCATTAGGTGCAGGATTTTACTGTACGGTGGAAGGAATCGATCATGTGGGAATGGAATTCCAATGGAAAGTTGAAGAACGCATGTATGAACTTGTACAGCAGAGACTTCCGATCACAAAAGAGTTGATCCATACAGAAGAGGCAGTGGAATTATTCCATCGATATGGAATGTTTGATAAAGAACGCCTGTTCCGGTATCGGAGAAGTTCCCACGTGAATCTGTATGCCATGAATGAATTCCGTGACTATTATTATGGTTATATGATGCCGGATACAGGAGATTTGAAGTATTTTGCATTGTATCTGTATCAGGGCGGAATCGTACTTCAGATGCCGCTGAAAGACGAACCGGAGAAAGTCCCTTTATTTGTGCCAAAGGATAAGCTGTTTCGTGTACTCAGTGAGTCTGTGAGATGGGGAGACCAGCAGGGGATTGATACCGTCGGTGCGCTCAATGACATGATTACGCAGGATGATATGCGAGAGATTGTTCTTGTCCAAGAGGCATTCCAGGAGCGCAAGATCGGAGAGATCGCAAAGCAAATCGCAGATCGCCCGGGGGTAAAGTTTGTTCTGATCGCAGGACCTTCTTCTTCCGGCAAGACAACATTTTCACATCGCTTATCCATTCAGCTCAGAGTGAATGGGCTTCATCCACATCCGATTTCTGTAGATAATTATTTCGTAGATCGGGAGAAAACACCGAAAGACGAGGATGGAAATTATAACTTCGAATGCATTGAAGCAATCGATGTGGAAAAGTTCAATGAGGACATGAGCAATCTGCTGGCAGGCGAGGAAGTCTATCTTCGGTTTTTGACTTTAAGACCGGTAAACGGAATTTTGAAACAAAGCCAAAGAAACTCGGTGAAAATGATATCCTTGTAATCGAAGGAATCCATTGTCTGAATCCGAAGCTGACAGAACAGTTATGTGATGACCGGAAATTCAGGATTTATATCAGTGCATTAACACAGTTGAATATTGATGAGCATAACCGGATTCCGTCTACAGACGGACGTTTGATCCGAAGACTTGTCAGGGATGCAAGAACAAGAGGGGCATCGGCGACGAAGACAATCTCAATGTGGCCGTCGGTGAGAAGAGGAGAAGAGAAGAATATTTTTCCATATCAGGAATATGCAGATGTGATGTTTAACTCTTCCCTGATCTATGAACTGGCAGTGTTGAAACAGTATGTGGAGCCGTTGCTTCTTGGCGTAAGCAAAGACTCTCCGGAATATGTTGAAGCAAAGCGGTTGTTGAAATTCCTGGATTATTTCGTAGGAATCGGAAATGACAATGTGCCAACGAATTCACTTTTGAGAGAATTTATTGGCGGTGGATGTTTCCATGTCTAATGCAATAGAAAGATAGAAGAAAGAGGATACATAGAAAACTTGTATGTGACAAGAATTTCTATGTATCCTCTTTACATTAAGATACCTCTTTGTTGATCATATCCTGCAATAAGCAGAAATATACAATATCTAATCCTAAAATCGAGAGAACCAGGTAGAGAATAGAAGAATTCCCCTGTATTCCTCTGATGCGGTCACAGCGTTCACCCATCTTATAAGCCCAGTAAATACCATAGATTCCACAGGTGATCAAAGAAAATAGGAATACCATGCCTCCGCTTGTTGCCTGTGGCTCTCCGGCCAGCTGATTCACCTCATCATTCAGCTTGATCATCCAGTAGATACTGTAGATGCCGCAGGTGAGAAAAGAAAAAACAATTGCAAGCACAAGATTACGTGGCATAATGCCTGTAGCTGCCCCGTTCCGGTAATAATTGTTCTGATTATAGTTGTTCTGGTATGCATTCTGGTAATATGCATTCTGCTGGAACTGGCTTTCCTGCTGCTTTTGATTCTCCTGTGTATGAGCATTATCATTAGGAGTGGGAAGCGGAGCACCACATTCCTGACAGAAAGAAGCACTGTCTTCGCAGAGTGAATTACATTTTGGACAGATTTTCATAGAAGATTCTCCTTTGCATGAATTAGTTCGAAAAATGTCAGAAGTTGACAAGATCCTTCTGAAAAGTATCGTAGCATAAAAAGATACAAGTTACAAGAAATGTAGCCAAGTTTTAGGATATCTTAAGATATTCGATAGAAATAAACCCGGAATATGCATAATATTCTTCCTTTTTCTTTTAAAAAGTTTGTGGTAGAATAGTAATGTTTCTGAAAACAAAACATGAGGAGATGAAAGTATGCCAGTATTTGACTTTAACAGTGCACCGGAAGATAAGAAAGAAGTTCAGTGTACTTATACAACATTTTGTTCCAACGAAGACCATGCGACACCGGAGTGTCCGATTTTTGTTCTGGATAATCAGAACCGGAAGTGGAACCATCATTCCTGCGGTGTGTTTACCAATCAGAATAAGCAGACCGCATTTGAGTTTTATGAAAAGGACGGAACATGCAGCGCAGATATCCTGAAAGTGGATGCACGTTTTGTCAGTCTTTTAAAATGGCTTGGGGAAAATCACATTAATGTACGTCTTTCCGGAGAAAATAAGCCGGATGGTTATGCCGTTTACAGAATCCGTGAGATCGCATTTGGAGGTGGAACAAAATTATCTGCTGAGGACGGCTTCCTTCAGTTTATGATCGAACGACTGTTTGCAAGTAACGCACCGACAGAAGAAGCAGGAGACGATGAGCAGGAAGAGTCCGGGGATGACATGAAACTTACAAGTATTCAGAGCATTACTGACTTTATGACATGCGCAGGACGCACACTTCCGGATAACATTCGCCTGTGGGCAAGAAGAAATCTTGCAGTTGCACGTTCTCACGAGGTTTCTCAGGAAGAGCGCCGTCACGCACAGAGAGCGCTTTCTATTATGATGAATATTCAGTGGAAGAGTAATTACTTTGAAGCAATCGATCCGGACGAAGCGAGAAGAATTCTGGATGAAGAGCTGTATGGAATGGAGAAAGTAAAGCAGAGAATCATCGAGACGATCATTCAGATCAACCGTACACATACACTTCCGGCGTACGGACTTCTGCTTGTCGGACCGGCCGGAACAGGTAAATCCCAGATTGCTTATGCCGTTGCAAGAATCCTCAAACTTCCTTGGACAACACTGGACATGAGTTCCATTAACGACCCGGAACAGCTGACAGGAAGTTCAAGAATCTATTCGAACGCAAAGCCAGGTATTATCATGGAAGCATTCTCCATGGCAGGAGAATCCAATCTGGTATTCATTATTAATGAGCTGGATAAGGCGGCATCCGGAAAGGGAAACGGAAACCCGGCAGATGTTTTACTTACACTGCTGGACAACCTTGGATTTACAGACAATTACATGGAGTGTATGATCCCTACCGTTGGTGTATATCCAATCGCTACAGCGAATGACAAGGATCAGATCAGTGCACCGCTCATGTCCCGTTTCGCTGTCATTGATATCCCGGATTATACACCGGAAGAGAAGAAAGTAATCTTCTCCAAATTCGCACTTCCGAAGGTGCTGAAACGTATGAGCCTGAAGGCAGAAGAGTGCATTATGACAGATGAGGCACTCAATGAAGTGATTGAACTGTACTCCAATACATCAGGAATCCGAGATCTGGAACAGGCAGCAGAACACATCGCAGCAAATGCACTATATCAGATTGAGGTGAATCATGTGGAGAAAGTTGAATTTGATGCAGAGATGGTAAGAGAACTGCTTGGATAGAGTTGGGCTTTGCCCTCGATCTGAAAAAATGAGCTCTGGAAAGTTTTTGGCTTTCCAAAGCTCATTTTTTGAATTTCCTACTGTCTATAGTACTGCAGGAACTCCCCAATCTTACCAACCGCCTCTTTCAGTACTTCAATACGCGGCAGATAAACCACGCGGAAATGATCCGGCTGATGCCAGTTAAATCCACTTCCCTGAACGATCAGGATCTTCTTGTCACGAAGCAGATCAAGAGCAAATTTCTCATCATTCACAATATTGAACTTCTTCGTATCAATCTTCGGGAACATATAAAATGCAGCCTGCGGTTTTACTGCGCTGATTCCCGGAATATCCGTCAGAGCCTTGTAAACATATTCACGCTGCTCGTAAATACGTCCACCCGGAACAATATAATCATTTACACTCTGGTGTCCGCCAAGAGCTGTCTGTACAATGGACTGTGCCGGAACGTTAGAGCAAAGACGCATGTTGGAAAGCATCTTGATTCCTTCGATATAGTCTCTTGCAATATTTTTATTTCCACTTAAGATCATCCATCCGATACGGAATCCGGCGATCATATGGGACTTGGACAGTCCGCTGAATGTCACGCAGAACAGATCCGGTGCGAGAGAAGCAATAGAAACATGCTCTTTTCCATCCATAACAAGACGGTCATAAATCTCATCAGAGAAAATGATCAGCTGGTGTTCTCTTGCGAGATCTACAATCTGCTGCAGTACTTCCTTCGGATAAAGAGCACCGGTCGGATTGTTTGGATTGATGATAACGATCGCTTTTGTACGGTCATTGATCTTCTTACGCATATCTTCGATATCCGGATACCAGTCAGACTGCTCATCACAGATATAGTGCACAGGCTTTCCACCGGCAAGTGTAGCACAAGCTGTCCAGAGCGGATAATCCGGAGACGGGATAAGAATCTCATCCCCTGTATCCAAAAGAGCAGACATGGTAAGATTGATCAGTTCACTGACACCATTTCCTGTGTAAATATCGCTCATCGTTACATTCGGCAGGTGCTTTAACTGGGCATACTGCATGATGCTTTCGCGCAGAGAACAGACCGGCAGAAGCAGAGTAGCCTTCGCAGTCAGAAAGCTGACGGCTCATGTCATAGATCACCTCATCCGGTGTACGGAAGCCAAACGGAGCCGGATTTCCGATATTAAGCTTCAGTACATGAGTTCCCATCTCTTCCATTCTGGCAGCCTCATCAACAACCGGACCTCTCACATCATATAATACATTATTTAACTTGGATGATTTCTTGAATTCTCTCACTTTCATACCTCCTGAATTATCTGCGGATGTCTGTATCTTATCAACATCTGACAGTGTGGAATCATTATCATTATTATTGTTTAACCAGTCAGGATCAACCTGCAGGGCATCTGCCAGAAAATGTAAGATGTCGGTACGCGGGATTGTCTTCCCACTGACATACTGGCTGACATGACTTTTCCCAAGCTTGATCCCTTTCTGCTGGGCAAGACGAACAAGATCAACCTGTTTCAGGCCTTGCTCGTTCATAGCGGCTTTTAATCTGTCTGCAAAGGTTTCCATAAAGCTCCTTTCTGGGGTTATCCTTCCGGAGATCAGACCCCATTAATAAAGTATTAACAAAATACAAAGTTCAATTTAAAATCTGCTTCAATACGAAAATCTCTAAAAGTTCAATTTAAAAAGTTCAAACTTTAGTCAGAGTATACCACGATAAATGAAAAAGTTCAATAAAAAAAATACTGTTATAGAAAATCCGCAAAATAACGGTATCATTAAGAAAATATGATATACTAAAAGTGTTTATTACAGCAAAATACAAAGTACACAGAACGAAGGGAAACAGGAAAATGATTCTTGAAAATGAAAAAATAAAACAGGCATTGGAATATATAAAGGAAGAAGATCCGGCAACGACTCAGGACACGCTCAATATGTGTCAGATCCCGGCACCTTCTTATAAGGAAGAGAAAAAAGCGGAGTATATCCGGGAGCGGTTCCGGGAGATCGGGCTTCGGGATGTCAGGATTGACGCTGTTGGAAATGTGCTTGGGATCTGGCCGGGAACCGGTGAAGGACCAAGTGTAATGCTTGCAGCACACACAGACACAGTATTTCCGGAAGGGACAGATCTGTCGATAAGGAAAGAAGGGAATCGTTATTATTGCCCCGGCATTAACGATGACACACATGCAGTAGCAGAGATGATCGCAGTGGCGAAAGCAATGATCCATGCAGATCTTCACACAAAAGGGGACTTGATCTTCTGTGCAAATGTATGTGAAGAAGGACTTGGAGATCTAAGGGGCGTGAAGTATCTGTTCGGATACGACAACAAAGCTTCAGAAGAATGTCCAGAGGTAGATGCATTTGTCTCGATTGATAACCAGTATACGGGCGGGGTGATCTATACGGCAACAGGAAGTCACCGTTATGAGGTGACATTTACCGGAAGAGGTGGTCACAGTTTCCAGAACTTTGGCATTCCTAATCCAATCCATGCAATGGGACGAGCCATCGCACAGATCGCAGAATTCCAGGTCCCGAATGAGCCGAAGACAACATTTAACGTAGGCGTGATCCAGGGAGGAACTTCTGTAAATACAATTTCAGGTTCTGCATCCATGCTGGTAGACCTCCGTTCGGACAGCGAAGAAGAGTTGAACCGATTGGACAAAGAACTTCATAAAGTGATCAAACAGGCAGTGGAAGAAGAAAATGCAAGATGGGATGCTTCAAAGCCGCAGATCAAAGTGCAGATCGAAGGACGCGGTGTGAGACCGGCGGGGGCACAGCCAAAGGACTGTGCAATCGTGAAAGCAGCATTCCGGGCGGCAGAACTGCTGGGGATTGAACCGGAGTATCGGTATGAGAGCAGTACGGATGCGAATATCCCGATCAGTATGGGAATCCCGGCAATCACTGTTGGAAGAGGTGGAGAAGAAGACGGAATCCATACCCTTCAGGAATGGTATGAGCCAAAAGAAGCATGGCTTGGACCACAGAGAGATTTGCTTCTGATGATTCTGCTTGCCGGGCAGAAGGAGTCTGTGAGCCGGTTATAGAAAAAAGATAAAAAATCTTAAGAAAATATCAATGTCTTTTTAGGCACATTTCCTGTATACTGATGGTATGAGAGAATATTTTGTGCAGATTGTACCGGATGTCCCGGAGATTTTATCTTTTGCACAAAAAGAAGAAAAATAAAACAAAGCAGGAGGGCAAACGATGCGGGGAATCAGAAAGCAGTCATCCGACACACAGAGCTCCAGTCAGCCGAAAGAAAAAAGAAGATTGGATACAAAACAGAAAAAAGGAATGTTGATCGGCGGAGGTATCTTCCTTGTGGCAGTGATCGCCTTGATCCTTGTGAAGAATCTGACAGGTGGAAGTGGAGCAGATGGAGAGAATGTTCTTTATGCGGATTCCGTCGGAATGATCACAGGGACAGGACTTGGGACACAGAACCGGTTTACAGGAGTGGTTGAAGCACAGGATACGTTGAAACTGACACTGGCAGACAATCAGAAGGTAAAACAGATCTTTGTTGAAAAAGGGCAGGAAGTAGAGCCTGGAACAAAGTTGTTTGAATACGATACAGAAGAGCTTGCCATGACATTAGATCAGGGAAAACTGGAGCTTGAGAAGATCACGAACAACATCAGCAGCCTGAATTCACAGATCGCGGCACTTACAACGGAGAAGAAGAGTGCACCGGCCAGCGAACAGCTGTCCTATACGACACAGATCCAGGAACTTCAGATGGAGATCAAGCAGGAAGAGTACAATTATAAAGTAAAAGAGCTGGAAGTAAACCGTACACAGAAGAGCCTGGAACAGTCTACAGTAACTTCTACAGTTGCCGGAATTGTACAGGAGATCAACGAACAGCAGGGAACAGACCCTTCTACAGGAGAGTCCCAACCGTTTATGAGTATCCTTCTACAGGAAAATACAGAATCAAAGGAAAGATCAGCGAGCAGAACGTCGGAGATCTGACACCGGGCACACAGGTGACAATCCGCTCCAGAGTGAATGAAGATGAGATCTGGACAGGTACAGTAGATAACGTAGACACAGAGAAGCCGGAGAACAGTTCCCAGGATTCTATGAATTACGGTTCTGAGAACAGCGATAATCAGGCAACAAAGTATCCATTCTATGTCACATTGGATACAATGGATGGATTGATGCTCGGACAGCATGTCTATATCGAGACAAGTACTTCACTGGAAGCAGACAAGATGTGGCTGATGCGTGACTACATTGTAGACGCAGATTCAGATCATCCATATGTATGGGTAGCAGGAGATAATGACAAGCTGGAGAAGCGTTCTGTTACACTCGGAGAGACGAACGAAGATATGGGAACCTGTGAGATCGTAGACGGACTGAAAGCTTCTGATTACATTGTATGGCCAAGCGAGGAGTGCAAAAAAGGCGCAGCTGTTGTGAAGAACGATTCAGGTACATCAGGCAGTACTTCAGATATGTCAGGAGCCGAGGGCGGTTACGAAGAACCTGTAGAAGAGAATGCAATGCAGGAAGGAGTTCCGGGAACGGAGGAGAGTGCGGATGAATAAAAAGAAAATAATCAAGATCGGCATTCCTGTGGCAGCAGGCTGCATCGTTCTTGCACTTGGAATCGGTTTCGCAGTGAAGAACAGCGGAAAGGCTGTTAAAGTAGCTCCTGTCAGCAGTATGAATTCCGGTGGCTGGTACGATGATAGCGGGATTGCAAGTTACGGAACCGTCACAACGAACCAAAAGCAGGACATTTACGTGGATGATACTATGCCGATCACACAGGTTTACGTGAAAGCCGGGGATACGGTGAAAGTTGGAGACCGTCTTGTGGCATACGACACGACACTTTCTTCCCTGGAGCTTGAGATGAAAGAAATGCAGATTCAGGGGATTGACCTGAACATTCAGAACCTGCAGAAAGAAATCACCCAGCTCAAGGGGACAAAGACCGCGAAGGCAGATGCAGGGGCATCTGTCGTGCAGACAAGCGCAGATGGAGAAAAGCAGCCAACTGTACAGAAGATGAGTGCTGTAAAGACAACCGTTCTTAATACATCAAAAGAGGATGAGAATAAAAAAACGGATGGCGATACCTCGAAGGATGATACTTCAAAAGACGATGCTTCGAAAGATGATAATACAAAAGACGATACATCCAAAGACGATAACAAAAAAGACGATGTACCGTCTTCCGCAATCGAGCGTCCATTTCCTGAAGCATTAAAGGGAAAAGAGGTTTACAGTGAGATCACATTAGATTCTGTTCCTTATAATAAAGAAGACGCAGACGGAACAATGGAAAAACCGTATCGTTATCTTTGTGCACCGGGGCAGCCGTAAATGCACCGTTTATGCTCAAAGTATTAAAAGAGGGTCAAGTGTGTGCCTTTGATGTAGTAGATAACGCAGAAGCGCCGACAAAATTCTTATCCTGTTGGATCCTCGATGGAAAAACAGGACAGGTAGTCATACCGGATCCACAACCAACTCCAGACCCGGAGCCGACTCCAAATCCAGAGCCGACTCCGGAACCAGAGCCAACTCCGGAACCAGAGCCAACTCCGGAACCGGATATTTCAGAAGATCCGGTTATCCCAGACACCCCGGACCTCCCGTCAAAGGAAGAAGTGACGAAGCAAATCAAGGAGAAAGAGCAGAAGATCAAAGATCTGGATCTTTCCAGGAGATCCGCTGAACTGGAACTGAAAAAGCTAAAGAAAAAGGTCGGGGACGGCGTGATCAAAAGTACGGTAGAAGGTGTAGTCAAAGAAGCGACTGACGAAGCATCTGCAAAGAATGAGAACAAACCGGTTGTCAGCGTTGTCGGAGAAGAAGGTTTCTATGTGACCGGAAGAGTCGGAGAGACAATGCTTGATCAGATCAAAGAAGGAATGACTGCGACTGTAATGTCCTGGCAGTCGGGAGAATCCTACGAAGCGACAGTTACAGGTGTTGGCAACTCACCGGTAAGCGATTATTCCACAGGGGAGAACCAGAATCAGTCCTTCTATCCGTTCACGCTCGTGATCCACGGAGACGCAAATCTCTCGAATGGTGAGTCTGTGAATCTGTCGATGAATGGAATTGCAGCAGGTAGTGATGGATCGATCTATCTTGAAAAAATGTTTGTCCGCGAGGAAGGAAACCGCTATTATGTCTACAAGCGGGGCGATAACGGCAGATTAACAAAACAGTATGTAGAGGTTGGCAAAAATATGTACAATTCACTGGAGATCACCTCCGGCCTCACAATGGACGACCTGATCGCGTTCCCTTACGGCAGAGATGTCAAAGAAGGCGCAAAGACACAGGAAGCAGATACCCTGTACGACTATTATTAAGAAGACTGAACAGTATCAAAATGAAAGAGAGTGAGGTGCCATTATGTTAGAAGACATCAGACTGGCGTTTCAGGGAATCTGGAATCATAAATTAAGATCTGCGCTCACAATGCTCGGAATCATCATAGGAATCGGTTCCATTATAGCAATTGTGTCCACGATCAAAGGAACGAATGAACAGATTAAGAAGAATCTGGTCGGTGCAGGAAATGACGCGGTAAATGTACAGCTCTATCAGGGTGACTGGCCGATCGATCTGCAGTATCAGTCACTCCCGGACGGAGTGCCGGAGATCTCAGACGAGACATTGCAGGAAGTCGTTGAACTCCCGGAAGTGGAGACAGCGTCTTTATATCATACAAGAAATGAATACGATGCAGTTTACCGCGGCGCAAAGTCATTAAGTAACAGCGTGATTCTTGGAATTGACAGAAATTACCTGGATGTTTACGGATATCAGATAACCAAAGGAAGAGGATTAACAGACAAAGATTATTCCGAAGGACGAAAAGTAGCTTGATAGACAAGACAACAGCGGCAAGTTTATTCGACAATGCAGATGTGATCGGAAGAACGATTGAGATCAAGGGAGAGCCTTTTGTTGTCGTTGGAATGGTTGCAAAGAAAGCAGAGTCCCAGCCGGTAATCAACTCAATGGAAGATTACTACCGCTACATGTCAGATGAGCAGAGTGGAAAGATCATTATTCCGGATAATGTATGGCCGGTCATCTACCAGTATGACGAACCACAGAACCTTGTCGTGCGTGCAAAAAGCACAGATGATATGACAGCGGCAGGAGAGAAAGCCGCAGATATTTTAAATGCTATGCTGACAGTTTCAGATGATACCGTGAAATACAAAGGAGAAGATCTGTTAAAGCAGGCAACACAGATCCAGGAGATCAGCAACTCGACAAATCAGCAGCTGATCTGGATCGCCAGCATTTCCCTGTTAGTTGGTGGAATCGGAGTTATGAATATCATGCTCGTGTCAGTTACAGAACGTACCGGCGAGATTGGATTAAAGAAAGCACTCGGAGCGAGAAAACGCAGAATTCTGACACAGTTCCTGACAGAGGCGGCGGTGCTGACACTGCTTGGAGGAATTATAGGTGTTCTTGGAGGAATCGCACTTGCGTACATTATATCCAAAGTCTCAGCGGTTCCGGTAGCAATCAGCGGAGTTTCGATTGTGATCGCAGTGCTGTTCTCCACACTGATCGGTATTATCTTCGGATTGATCCCATCCGTGAAAGCGGCGAACATGAATCCAATCGAGGCACTTAGACATGAATAAAAAAACAGTGGAAAAAGAAAATACTTGTTTCAATTTCCTTCCATATCTGTTATAGTATGTGTTAATTAAAAGAGTCAGGAGAATCTGAGTGATCGGATTCTCCGTCTTTCTATGCAAAGAGAAAATAGCAATTATTAAAAGGAAAAGAGAAAAGGGGCATGTAAATTTGAGCAGCAGTACATTCGAAGGAAAGAAAAAGACAGAGAACGGAACAAAGAGGCTGATCTTCACAGCAGTATCTATCTTGCTGGAGATTGTATTCCTTCTCTTTCTGTTTACAAAGGTAAGTGAATACGCAACCATTATTGACTGGGCAACAAGAATCGTGGCAATCTTTCTTGTGCTTGGACTTTACAGCATGGATAAGACTTCATCAATGAAAATGCCATGGATCATACTGATGCTTGCATTCCCGATTCTTGGTGTGAGTCTGTATCTTCTCGTAGGTCTGAATGGAAGTACGAAGAAGATGCGGGCGAGATATGAAGAGATTGATAAAAAACTGCTCCCATATCTTCCGGATAACAGACAGATTCTTGAATGGATGAAAAAAGAGAATCCGCAGGCGGGGGCAATCGCTTCTTATCTGACGAATTACTCCTGTTACCCGGTTTATCAGAACACAGATGTTACATATTATGATGAGGCGATCAAAGGGCTGGATGCACAGCTAGAGGATCTTTCAAAGGCAGAAAAGTTCATCTTTATGGAGTATCATGCCATCGAAGACGAAGAGGCATGGCAGAGGATTCAGACGGTACTTGAAGACCGTGTGAAAGCAGGCGTAGAAGTCCGTATCTTCTATGATGATATGGGATCAATCTGGTTTGTGAACATGGATTTTGCAACAAAACTGAAATCTTTAGGAATCAAATGCCGTGTATTTAACCCGATTCTGCCGGGACTGAATATGTTCCTGAACAATCGCGATCACCGGAAGATTACTGTGATTGACGGAAAGGTTGCTTACACAGGCGGATACAATCTGGCGAATGAGTATTTCAACATCACACATCCGTATGGAATCTGGAAAGATACCGGGATCCGTATGGAAGGAGATGCGGTCAAGTCTATGACAGTAGCATTTCTGGAAATGTGGAATGCAGCCGGAAATGTAAAGTCAAAAGAACTTGTACCGGAGAAATATGTGATCAACTATGCATACCAGGCACAACAGCGTGGTTATGTCCAGCCATATGCAGACAGTCCGCTCGATGGTGAGCAGGTAGGCGAGGAAGTATATATCAGTATGGCGAATAAAGCAGAGAAATACTGCTGGTTTATCACTCCATACCTGATTATCACAGACGAGATGACACATGCACTCACACTGGCAGCAAAGCGTGGTGTTGATGTACGTATCATAACACCGGGTATCCCGGACAAGAAGATGGTCTACAGTGTGACCCGTTCCTTCTATCATAATCTAGTTAAGCATGGAGTCCGTATCTATGAGTGGACACCGGGATTCTGTCATGCGAAGATGAGTGTGGCAGATGATAAAATGGCGACCTGCGGAACGATCAATCTCGATTACCGCAGCCTGTACCATCATTTTGAGAATGGATGCTTCCTGGCAGATTGCGACGCAGTGCTGGAGATCCGGGATGATCTGATCCGCACGATGGGAGAAAGCAGAGAAGTGACCGAGCAGTATAAAGAAGGAAGAAGTGCGGGCTTAAGACTCGGACAGCTGATCTTACGTCTGTTTGCGGAGCTGCTCTGATAATATCGTTTGTGGGTTGAATTTGCATTGGATTGATTGTATAATGAACTTGATTGTTGAGAAATTAACAATAGTTTTTTTATGAAATGGATGGTCTGCCGGTCAGAAGATACTGAACCCGACAGCCGGATATGAACTTTATTTTATGAAGGAGGAATCAACGATGATTACCTGGAACAATTTGGATAAGCTTACTTCTTATCAGGAACTTGAGAAGACAGAAAGTGTAGACCTCGCAGCAGTGATGGCCGGAGAGAACGGAGCAGAGCGTGTGAAGAACTACAGCGTTCCGATGGCAGAAGGATTAGCATACAATTATGCAGCGAAGAAAGTGGATGACACAGTTCTCTCAGCTCTTGAGAAACTGGCAGAAGAAGCACAGCTGACAGAGAAGTTCGAAGCACTTTACAACGGAGAAGTTGTGAACACAGGAGAGAAGCGTCTTGTACTTCATCATATGACACGCGGACAGCTCGGAGATGCTGTTGAGGCTGACGGTGTAGACAAGCGTACTTTCTATGTAGAGCAGCAGAAGAAGATTGCTGAGTTCGCGAACAAAGTACATGCAGGTGAGATCACAAACGGTGCCGGAGAGAAGTTTACAACAGTTGTTCAGATCGGTATCGGCGGAAGTGACCTCGGTCCTCGCGCAATGTACCTTGCACTTGAGAACTGGGCAAAGAAGAATGATACATTCAAGATGGAAGCAAAGTTCATCAGCAACGTTGACCCGGATGATGCGGCAGCAGTTCTGAATTCTGTAGATGTTGCTCACTCCATCTTCGTACTTGTATCCAAGTCAGGAACAACACTTGAGACTCTGACAAATGAGTCCTTTGTTAAGGATGCTCTTAAGAACGCAGGACTTGACGCATCCAAGCATATGATCGCGGTAACAAGTGAGACTTCACCACTTGCCAAGAGTGATGATTACCTTGCAGCCTTCTTCATGGATGACTATATCGGAGGACGTTTCTCATCTACATCAGCAGTTGGCGGAGCAGTACTTTCCCTCGCATTCGGACCGGAAGTATTTGCACAGTTCCTTGACGGAGCAGCAGCTGAGGATAAACTGTCCCTCAATAAGAATATCAAAGAGAACCCGGAGATGCTCGATGCATTGATCGGTGTATATGAGAGAAATGTACTCGGATACCCAAGCACAGCAGTACTTCCTTACTCTCAGGCACTGAGCCGTTTCCCTGCACATCTGCAGCAGCTGGATATGGAGTCTAATGGAAAATCCGTAAACCGCTTTGGTGAGCCGGTTGATTATGTAACAGGACCGGTTATCTTCGGAGAGCCTGGAACAAACGGACAGCACTCCTTCTATCAGCTCCTTCACCAGGGAACAGATATTGTGCCGCTTCAGTTCGTAGGATTCAAGAACAGCCAGATCGGTACAGATGTTGTGATCCAGGACAGCACAAGCCAGCAGAAACTCTGCGCGAACGTAGCTGCTCAGATCGTAGCATTTGCATGTGGTAAAGAAGATGAGAACCGCAACAAGAACTTCGAAGGCGGACGTCCTTCAAGCATCATTATCGGAGACAAGTTAACACCAGCATCTCTCGGAGCACTGCTTGCTCACTTCGAGAACAAAATCATGTTCCAGGGATTCCTGTGGAATGTAAACAGCTTCGATCAGGAAGGTGTTCAGCTCGGTAAAGTCCTTGCAAAACGCGTACTTGCACATGAGACAGACGGAGCCCTGAAAGTATTCAGTGATCTTCTGAATATCTAATAGAATCATATAAGTAAAAAGTATAGGAATCGTGCTGTCGGCGGAGAGTTCTGCTGACAGCACGATTTTATATATTAGGAAAGTGCTTTCCTAATATATAAAAACGCTCCGCTTAGGATGCACACTGCGGCGTATAATGTAAGTGTCGCAAGCGACCGCCGCAGGCGCAAGAATGTGCCGAGGCACATTCTTTGTTCAAGCAAGGATTTTGTAAAAGAGAGAGGAAGCAAATGAAAAAGCGAAGGATCAAAGGAATTCAGATGATTCCATATGGACTTCTGGCCGGAGTCATGACAGAAGATTCAATAGAAGAGAGGCAAAGAGAAGTCCGCCTGACAGAGATTTCATCCGAAGGATTCCGCATCCGGCTTTTCAGGAGAGGGAAAGCGGAGGAGAACATTTATCCGAAAGCATTCAAAATCTGCTTCTATCAGATGGATCAGGCAGAGTATCGGGAGATTGAAATTCGTCATTTTCAGATAGAGACCGGGGAACAGACAGAATTCTATCAAGCCTATGATATTTTCACAGTTCAGGAAGATTATAAAGAAGCCTTTCAGAAGCTCTGTGTCGAATATAGCCGATACATTTCGCTCAAGCTGGAAGAGGATGATGCACATCTGGCGCAAGAAATGACCGGTTATCCCGCGCAGGAAGAAGAGGAACATTTCAAGAATGAAACAGAACAAAATAAAGCGTGGTTTCAGAATGCGGAGATCTTCCGGAATCTGCCGGCAGAATTAGCGGTAGAACTGGATCATCCGAAACTATACGAACAATATCTGACCAGACCGATTGAACGGTTCATGAAAGAATACTGGCAGCAGCATGGAATCGAAAAAGCGCGGATCCTGGGAAGACAACCGGACCGATTGTATATCGGCAATCAATTCTGTCCACATCTATTTCCGGAAGAAGAACAGCTCTTTGCACTTCTTGAGAAAGCAGATAAAGAACGGATGGAAGTGACTGTCGCTTTTTCCTTTATTCGGGAAGACAGGCTTGCACAGACAGAACAGCTGTTGACACGCCTGGATCAGTGGTGTGAACAACAGGAGACTTCCGGGGCGGAGAAGAAACGACTTGAGGTTGTAGTCAATGATTGGGGACTGACACATCTTGTGAAGCGGACAGAACATCTGATCCCGTGTCTTGGGACGCTCTTAAATAAGCGGAAGAAAGATCCGAGAATGTCCTACAAGATGGGAGATAAGACGCTGTTGGAACAGAATAATCTGAATGCAGGATTTTATCGCACCTATCTGGAAGAAAGCTTTGGAATCAGCTGTTATGAGTGGGAAAGCTGCGGTTATACACAGGAAATACCGCAAAAGATACAGAACCATCTACACGTGCCGTTCTATCAGACAAATACGTCGAGCTATTGTACACTTTGCGCTGTGCTGGAACACGGTGAACGTGGAAAACAAAGAGAGAGACAGGAATGTCCGGCACCGTGTCTGGAACATAGCTTCTTCTATCCAAAGCATTTATATATGAAGGGAAAATACAACAGTCTGTTTGCATTGGATAAACATCTGCTGGACGAACCGGAGCAGTTGAAGAGAGAACTCGGAATAAAATGGAACCGCCTTGTGGTCAATCTATTGTGAAATATGAAAACAGAAGATGATGGAAGAATGGAGACACAGAAAAGAAAACAGAATGAAAAAGAAAAAAGCAGAGCGAAGGATGAAAATCGTTGCAGGATTTGGCTCTGTAGACGAATATATTCCATACGTCCTGGCAGGAGCAGATGAATTGTTCTGCGGATATGTGCCATATAACTGGACAAAAAAATACGGAACTGTACTTCCACTGAACCGCAGGGAAGTGCTGGCTTATAATGTGCAGCTCGGTTCTTTCAGTGAATTAGAGATCCTCTCAGCAATGATCAGGAAGTATAGAAAGCCGGTGCATATCGCGATGAATTCTCTCTATTATATTCCGGAACAATATGAAGAGATTGCAGATATTGTGAAACAGTGTATGAAAATCGGATTCGACAGCTTCATCCTTGCTGATCCGGCATTGATTTTGTACCTGAGACAGAAAGGCATATCCTGTAAGATCCATCTCAGCGGCGAAGCCGGAGAAATGAACCGGGAGGCAATCAAAGTTTTTCAGGAAATGTGGGTCGACCGGATCATCTTCCACAGGAAAAATACAGTTGCATCGATGCGGCAGATGATAGAAGCTGTAAATGCAGAAAGACTGGAATTCGAGGCCTTTGCATTGAACGAATTGTGTCAGTTCACAGGAGCATTCTGCAATTCCCTTCACTGTGACGAGATGGGTTATCTGTGCAGGACGACTTACTGGGGAGATGCTGAGATGGAAGAGCGTATGGAACGAGTGATAAAAAGAACATTGGAGATAGAAGAGCAACAAGAGCAACAATATCTCTGTGGGAAGAGTGGATGTGCTCTGTGTGCGCTGCCACAGCTGGAGGCGGCAGGGATTACCCATCTGAAACTGGTAGGACGAGGAAATTATGTGGAAGATATGGTCCGGGATATTCGGAATCTGAAGGCTGCGCTGGGGCTTCTGGAGAGGAATCAAAGAGAAGAAAAAGAGACAGGGAGATATATCGATCAATTGAATAAGAAAATCTTTGATGGTCAGCCGTGTGGGAATAATTGTATTTATAATCCGGGGCAGTTTCTTTGAAGTGTATAGGGAAAAAGAGAAAAGTTCAGAATAGAAAAAGAAGCGTATTTCGTGGAGTAGATTACTCTACGAAATTTTTACGGAAAGCCTTGGAAATCAAGGGCTTTCAGGTGTCTGACCAAAAAATTGACGGTAAATAAATGCTGTAAAATTTGTAATTATGATTGATTTTTTAACACATGTGATCGAAAAAGTGTGAAGTGACTTAGATAAATAAAGATAAATATTTCTAATTTTTTGATTGGACAGCTTGGAAATTATCTGACAATTGACCAGAAATCTGACGGCGAATAAAGGAAAAACTATTAAAAAAAGGATACTAAAACGATGAAAATGTCTGTTTTTCGATTTTTTTCGCTAAGATATTGTATAATTTTACGAAATGAACGTATTCAGATTGACAGAAATGTTTGAAAAGAGTACACTATATATGATAATTATATTAAGATTTGAAACAATTTAAAGAAAAAGCGTATTTCGTAGAGTAATCTACTCCACGAATTTTTTGCAAAAAAGGGTGAAGGCTTATGGGAAGAAGACCGGCAGATCTGTCAGGGAAAAAGTTCGGTATGTTGACAGCCAAGTATGCGACAGAGAAAAGAGATAAACGGGGCTCCGTTTATTGGCATTGTGTCTGTGATTGTGGAAATGAAGTTGACGTGACGGCAGCAGGTCTTGTGCATGGTAATTATCATAGCTGCGGTTGTTTACAAAAGAAGAACCGTCAGGAAATTGCGCAGAGACGACATCTCGTAGACGGAACCTGTGTTGAAGTACTAGAAAAAAGAAAAAGCAGAAAAGATAACATGAGTGGTTTCCGTGGCGTTTTCCAGTTGAAGAATTGTAATCGGTATCGTGTGGATATCGGATTTAAGGGAAAGCGCTATTATGTTGGTCTTTTTGACAATTATGACGAAGCGGTGCAGGCAAGACTCGCGGCGGAGAATCTGATCCACAATGGTTTCATTCAGAAATGGAAAGAATGGAATGAGAAGGAGAAGGAAGATCCGGAGTGGGGGAAGAAGCATCCGCTTGTGTTTGATGTGAAGAAAGAGGATGGGGAGATTCGGGTGAGTGTGTGATATGACACAGGGCTTATAAAAAAGAAATACTATCTGTGAAGAGCAGATGTGTACATAGATTTGGTAGTTAACAAAAATGGAGGAATACATATGAGCACAGTTACTTTAGATAATAAAACGATTTTAGTCACAGGTGCGGCCGGTTTCATAGGCTCCAACCTTGTGAAACGAATTTATCAGGAGGCTCCTTCAGCTACGGTAATTGGTATTGATAATATGAATGCCTACTACGACGTGGCACTGAAAGAATTCCGCTTGAATGAGCTGGCCAAGTATCCCACATTTACTTTTGTCAAAGGCAACATCGCTGATAAGGAACTGATTACGGAGCTGTTCGAGAAGTACAAGCCGTCTGTGGTAGTTAACCTTGCGGCACAGGCTGGTGTGCGCTACTCCATCACCAATCCGGATGCTTATGTGGAATCTAACTTGGTCGGCTTCTTTAATATCCTCGAAGCCTGCCGTCATTGTGAGAGTCTGGAGCATCTGGTGTATGCTTCTTCTTCCAGCGTCTATGGTTCCAACAAGAAGGTTCCGTACAGCACGGATGACAAGGTTGATAACCCGGTATCGCTGTATGCAGCAACTAAGAAATCAAATGAGCTGATGGCACACGCCTACTCGAAGCTCTACAACATTCCTTCCACCGGTCTGCGATTCTTCACCGTATATGGACCGGCAGGCCGTCCTGACATGGCTTACTTCGGATTCACCAACAAGCTGGTGAAGGGCGAAACCATCAAGATCTTCAATTACGGCAATTGCAAGCGTGACTTTACTTATGTGGATGACATTGTCGAGGGTGTTGTCCGTGTGATGAAGAAAGCACCGGACAAGAAGAACGGTGAAGATGGGCTGCCGATTCCACCGTATGCAGTTTACAACATTGGCAATCAGAATCCGGAGAATCTGCTGGACTTCGTGCAGATTCTGAGTGAGGAGCTGGTTCATGCAAAGGTACTGCCGGAAGATTATGACTTCGAGGCACACAAGGAACTTGTTCCGATGCAACCGGGTGATGTGCCTGTGACCTATGCAGATACCAGTGCGTTGGAGCGGGACTTCGGATACAAGCCGAGCACCAGCCTGAGAACTGGTCTGAGGAACTTTGCTGAGTGGTACGCTGAGTTTTATAAATAAGGAAAATTAGAGGGATAGAGAAATGAGAGAGTTTAAGGATTTAAAGATTGCTGTGGAGCTGGTACTG
>ENA-OQLB01000471-OQLB01000471.1-human-gut-metagenome-genome-assembly--contig:-NODE-471-length-22918-cov-6.865254_pt1 | contig 22918 bp, 31 predicted proteins | sample MGYA00242656_ERZ504813 | MGnify/ENA primary metagenome ERZ504813 (study PRJEB26092, sample SAMD00036388) | human gut metagenome | host: Homo sapiens | study: EMG produced TPA metagenomics assembly of... | reverse complement strand
TAAAATAGTAAAAAAATAGTGACAAGAAACAGAGTATGATAAAAGGCTTTATTTATGCGTTTTTTGTTACTACTTTTTAATCGTGTAACGACACATAAACGAAACATTAGGCTTAACGAAGCATCTGCCAGTGTTTCCTCCAAAATATTCGTGTCGGGTTACTATACTGATTGTTCCGGTTTGATCATTGACAGCCTTTGTGAACCGCTTGCGGGTAAGCCTGTTTTTGTGGCCGTTTTTGTCGCACCAATAACAAAAATCATCGTAAACCCGTTGCGTGGGTTTTCCGTCAATATTGCCGTATTCTTCCAAAAATTCTCCGATCGGGTTGTTCTCTGATTCATAGTCCGCAATGGCTTCAGCAACACTTCCAGGACGAGTAAAGTCGCCTTGCTTAATTAGCCTTCTTAATCCGTCCACCGCTAAACTAGTTAAACATTCCATTTCGTCTTGCGTCCATTCCTTATCTTTTAGACTAGTATCTTTATTTTTTGAGAAGTCTTGTGTAAGAGGAATCAGTAAAATTCGGCTGAAAAATGCTTTGGATTTATCGCTTACAGGTGGCAGCCCATTCATAGCAAAGAACATTTTTGCATAAGGCTTAAAACTAAAAGCGTCCTGCCCTTTTTTTTCTGCGGTTACATGTTCTCCTGTCACTAGCTTTTTGAATACTGAACTGTCAGGCAAATAACTGTTTGGAATATCATCTCCTATGTTAGCTGCTTTGCCGTAGACCTCGATCAACCGGAACCGTTCCGCCGTATCCTGTAATGAAAGAAAACTGGCGTTTTCGCGCCCTAAAAGCCGAGTGATCATATTTAATAACGTGGATTTTCCATTGCTCCCATTAGGTCCGTAGAGCATTACTGCTCCTCGGAATGAATTTAGCATATAGAAACAATTTCCAATCGCTTCATAAAGTAAATCAATTACTTCTTGATCCCCTCCGGCTATCCGGCTAATTGTTCCGGTGATACTTTCGCATATTGGTGCATTGGGTTTGTAATCGTAGGGAAAACGGTTTAGAAATACATAATCCGGCCCGTAATTAAAAAATTGATTATTTTTTAAATCATATATCTTTGTTTTAAAAGGAATAAAATGTGGCGGGGACAGTTCTTTAACAGGGGTATTTAAATTGACTTTGATATATTTGTACACTTCCTTTCGTCTTGCATCTGTTAATGTCGGAATCAGCTTAAGCATATGTCCATGTAACGCTTCCTCGCCCTGTTTATACACGCCGTTGTCATAAATATGAATTGAGCCGTTGATCTTACATACACCGTGTTTCTTTATAAGATAATCACCCATAATATTATGAAGAAATTTGCGGCCCTCAAAAAATTCCGGGATATGCTCTAGGCCTATATCAGAAAAATCCTTTCTAACCTGATCCATCTGATAATTATTATGATCCTCTGCCGCGGTGCTTTTACAGCTTTTAATGGCGGTTTCGATGGTTCGCTTTAGGTAGTCCTTGCGATTCAGCTTCTTTTGATGCTCTGGATCCTTGCTGGAAGTATGGGGAGAGTTAAGAAATGCCTCCCGCATGGCTGCGGGATTGCAGCTGCACCAATAGGCTAATTTATTCATCAGCCCTTGATCGTCTGCGCTCTCGTTGCCGTTTGGCCTGTCTCCATTCCACAAGGCTTTCAGCTTGGAATCCTTTTCAAGTCCGATTTTCAGTTGATCGGCGGGGCCCGTTGTGGATACCATTGGTATACCAGCGGTATCCATAGCGCCCACCGTGGTATTCCTTTGTATATCAGTGTATTCCGTGGTATCCTGCGGCTTGAAATAATAATCCACTGTGGCCTTAGTGATAGCGTTTCTTTCCTCTATGTCCTTGTTTTCGCCGTACCTGTCCCCGGTAATGATAAGATATTGTTTTTTGTTGTATATCTCAATTCCCGGCCATTTTTCGCCCAAAATATTGCAGTCTTGAAGTTTAGACCTGTTCTCTGTCAGTTTCGAGATCAGCCTTAACTAAAACATGAAGCCCTTTTCCGCTTTGGCTTATCTCTGTATAGCTGTCCAGGTCGGTTACTATGTTTTTAGCTTCCGGCACTATGTATCCGGTTTTAGGGTCTACGACATTATCCAGATCAATTCCCACAATTCCATTGTTGTTAAGCTCAAAGCCCACGCCTTTGTATTTTCCGGCTTTTACTGCCTCTGCAGCCTTGCTAAAGCTTGTCCAGGTTTCGGGCTGTCCTGCTTTTGCCGGGTAGCCTGTAACCGGGTTATAGGGGATTTTAGGCGGCTTTCCCGGCTTGCCCCAGCATACCCATTGATCTAAAGCCTTTAAGCTTTCTGGGATATTATCGAAATGCAATTTTGTCACCGTCTTTTCTGGAAAATTAGGGCCTAGGCTATGTGTGATTTCTTTCGCTGGTTTTTCCATACAAAAAATTCAATGAGGCCAATTATGTCGTCGCGATCCGATGGAGAAAGCGAGCATATTTCTTCTATTAATTCACCATCATCACGCACTTTTTCGGAATATTGATACGGCTCATTATTTGATTCCATAAATTCAATTAATCTTTGATTTGGCTGTTTTCCCACACAGTCGCAGTATTCCAGATATTCGGAAATCTGATAAGGGGCCTTTGTGTTTTCAGTCATGGCAGTATTCCTCACTTGCATAATTTAATAAAGAAACGGCAACACGAAAGCCGTAGATAAATCCCTGGTACTCGTGTTCCAGATTCGTGTTTGCTACTTCGTCCTCTATGTATTCAGAAAATGTTTTTCGTCCTACCGCCGTAATCAGCCGGTTGGTAAGCTTTCGATCGGCCTTATCCACTTGAGGGCGATTGCGATAATCCTGTGACTGCTGAAACCAAATAAATAAATCTTCCAAATTGAAGTTTACCGGTTCCACTTGACGAATAAGGTTTTTTATAGTATCCTCAATATGTACTGGTTTTGCACTTGTGACGCTGGCGGGCGCTGCAGGTGCTTTTTCTTTTATCTGGCTCATTGCTTTATTCCTCCTTGGTTTTTAGCCCGCTCCAAGCTTACAGCATAGCTGAGAACGGCTTTAATAAATTGATCGTCGTTTCTATGTAGCGCGTACAACAAGTTTAGGAGGTCACAGTTCTCTTGGTTCATGTCTGTTGTATCCTTTCAAAAATAAGATTCTGGTAAAGTGGAAAACCTTCCCGGTGATAGAGGGCTTACCCTCCAGCATGGCGAGGATTTCTCTCAAATAGTCTTTGCTGCTCATTGATAACGCCCCTTTCGTGAATCTTCCTTTCTGCGCGCTGGCCTTTCAGGTATCCATAGGTAAACGCCTTGCAAATCGCATCACATATTCCTCTGCTGTTATCAGCGATTTCTATGATCTCTGACATTCGCATACAATAGTTAGGATCGATATCAATTTGTTGTATTCGTTCTAATAAGGTTCGTTTCATATGGATATCTCCTTTTTAAGATATCGGACTTTGGGATCCAGCGGGGACTCAATACATTGGATATCTTTTACACTTCCGATCTGGACTACCTCATATTCCTTTCTGCAATTCGTATAGGCAACAATGTCGTCCTTGTTTATGGTGGCCTTGTAAATGTATCTGGAAACAGAAATTAATTTAGCGCGATCACGGAACCACTCCGCGACTCTTTTCTTTAATGTCCATGCGGGTTCATTTTGAATTAAAAATTCGTATTCCGGAGGTAGGGTAGAGGCGCGGTATACCTCCAGAGTGCTTTTATCAATATATTCTCCCGGCAGATCGATAAGGTAATCAGTGGGACGGTATTTTTTAGCCCAGCGCACAAGATTTCTGTTGAAACGGCCTTCAGATGTGACATAAAATTCAAGGAAACATTCGTATTTCTTTTCAGGCGGAATCATTGTCCAGTATTGCCGCAGCTTTTGAGAGAATCGCCAATTCCCAGAGGCTAAGATGTCTGTATAGATTTCATCATAGGAGAGAGGGGATTCATTTCTTAGCATTAGTTCCGCCTCCTTCGATATGCAGTGCCGATTTCATAGCTTCATGCTGTTCCATGACAAGAAGGGTTAATAATTCCAATCCAGGGAGAAATTCCTTCTTTTCGCTGCCAGGAGAGTGCCTTAACGATTCTGTGATCGCAAGCGTCATGCTGCAAATTTGTTTTTCACGGTTGCATATGCTTTTTAGCCAGCTTTTGTCCATGTTGATGCACTTCCTCTCTATAAGTGTTTTTTCGATATTCTTCTATGTATCCTCCGGCCAGAAGTCCGTTTAACGCAAGAGAGATGATAAAGATCGCTGTGGTTAGTTCATTCATTTGGATCACCTGCGTTCGCTCTTTCTTCCAGCCATTTTTTCAGCTGATCCACGGGCACAACTATTCTTTTGCCCAGCCTGATCGCCGGAAAGCCTTTGATGTTTGCCAGTTCATAGGCTTTGATTCTGCCAATACCTAACATCTGAGCCATTTCAGGGACGGTAACTGTCAATCTTTCCATGCCGTTCACTCCTTTAACTTAGACTTGCTAAGACAGAAATTTGTTGACAAAATAAGTCTGTCCTTTACCAGTCACTTTTGTTGTTCTGGTAATTCGGACCGAACCGTCAGGATTATTGATAGTTCTTTCTTTTACCTCAAACAGCCCCAGTTCCATAGATTTTTGGGTTGGCATATTAGCACTAGCGCCGGATTTAATTAGATAGCCGTGATCTCTAAGCCATGCAAAAAGTCTTTTTTGACCAATATCCACACCGTTTTGTTTGATGAGCTTCGCCAGATCACCAATTAGAATAGAGGTTTCAGAAGCTTCCACCGCATCCGCAAACAGGGCTTTCGGCTTCATTTCAGCAATTTGGCTGTTCAGGCGGCGGAAACTCTCCAGGGAAGTTCTGACAAAAAGCTTGGTGGCTTCATCAGCGCTTGGGAAATATGTATTGAGGAAAAGATCGTCGTTTGCTACATAGCCGCCGGTTTTGCGGATTGTGGGGAGGACTTCATTGGTTACCCACCTACGGAATGGTTTGGCCTGCGGTTTGTCAGACCGGAGAATCACATTGTATAGGCCCGCTTCGTTGACGATGGTGGTGTTTTGCTGTCTACCGAGTGAATCGGTGAGGTCAGTCTGGCTTACCTCATCTACGTCAAGTCGCTGGGCAGTCATTTTATGATTATTGATTTCCAGTACTTCGCAAACATCTTTCAGAACCCACCAAGGTTCTCCGTTTCTTTCAACAGTTCGAATTTGTTTATCCTGGTATTTGAAAATTTGTAGGTCGTTCATTTTTTATTCCTTTCTTTCTGATAATTGTTTTATTGCGTTTACGCGAGTTTGCTTCCAAAAAAAATAGTACTACATTCGTTTGGGCTTAGTTCTAAAATTTTTGAAATCATTTGCGCTTGTGCAATAGTAAAGGAACCACCTCCAGCACCTAATTTTCTGTAATAGGTGCTTTGGTCTATACCTAGTTTTTCTGCTACTGCTGCGCCAGTCAATCCTAATTCTACGGTTTTTCCTTTTAAGCGGTTCACATCAATCTGCATAATAAATCACCTCTTTTCTTGCGTTTGCGCGAATTTTGTGTTTATATAATACTCGCTTAAATGCGAGTTGTCAACCCTTTTTTCTCATTTTTTGAAAAAAATATAACTCTTGTTCTTGCATTTTTGCGAATATTATGTTTTAATATAAACGACGAGGTGATTATTATGGATATCGGAGAGAGAATTAAGACGAGGCGTAAAGAGATTGGGTTATCTGCCGAACAAGTGGCAGATCAACTAAAAGTATCTCCTGCGACAATTTATAGATATGAATCAAGCGATATCGCTAATATGCGTATCGATAAACTAGAGCCGATTGCTAAAGTATTAAAAACAACTCCTGCTTACCTTATGGGTTGGGAAGACAAAAAAGAAAATGGTTTAGATAATGATGATCCAGAAGAATTAATAATACTAAATCGCACAGCGAAAAAAATGACGCCAGAAAAACAAAAGAAATTACTCGAAATAGCTAAAATTATGTTTGCGGAGGACTTTAAGAAGAATGAGTAGCGCACCTGATTATTCTACTGCAACTAATAAAGCTTATGAAATTCTATCTAAAGTGGATCCTTTTAACTTGGAAACAGATATCAATAAAATATTGAGTTTATTTCCTAATATTGCAATCCATACCTACACGGAAATCGCTAATAGATTTTTTGAATCTTTTTATGATTATCTGGGTACTGTTTCTAGTGAGTACGGATATACAATTTATAATCCATATATAGGAAAAGCTGAGATTTTTTATAACGATACCAAGGATTACCGCACAATTAAATTTACATTGGCGCATGAATTAGGGCATATTGTATTGGGACACACTGAAGATAATGACATTTCTCAAAAAGAAGCTAGTTGTTTTGCTAGAAATTTATTGTGTCCTGTACCGATTATAGATGAATTAGAATTAAAAACTATAAATGATATTATATATATTTTCGATGTTGGAGAGCTAATGGCGGCAGTATCGTTCAATTATTTTGAATCGGATAGATATTACATTAGAAAAGATTTAAAAGATACGTTGCGTTTACAAACATATGCCTATATGTGTGGCTATAGCAGTATTGAAGAAATGTATGGCATATCTTATAAGACTGGATAAAACAATGGCCGTAGTGGAGAGGTCAAGTTTATTGACATATAGAAAAGAAGCGGTTACAATAAAAGCGAAAAGGCAGACTACACACGGTTTGCCCCTCATAAGTGTTTGGTTAAGAGATAACCGCCGACTTTCTCAGGGTACGGGCGGTTATTTCTTTTTTATTGCAAAAACAAGGCTTATAATGCCGATAACGAATGAAGTTGTAAAAATAAGTGTATATTTTTTTTCACAATGGCATAAAATAGAGGTAGGCGATATGTGTTCGAGATAGCTATTGACTTTTAGTCCCCCTCGTGGTAACATATTGCTAGTGATCGTATTGTAGTAACCTGCGGGCCTACAATCCATTAGAGCCTCTGCTTTTGCGGGGGCTCTTTTGTTTATCTATCATGAGGTGAATTAATGAAAAAGCAGGAAAAGCGATTCTATACATATGAGCAACAGATTTCGCATTTAAGAGGGAAAGGCTTGATAATTGATAACGAAGATATTGCCATGACGTATTTAAAACGGTATAGTTATTATGCGCTTATATCTGGATATAAAAGTATTTTTAAGGCTGAGAAAAATGGTCCATACAAAAATGGAATAAAATTTTCTGATATTTTACGACTGTACCAATTCGATGATGATTTAAGACGAATTTTCTTTAGGTATATATTACAAATTGAAAAACATTTAAAATCTTTATACAGTTATTATTTTTGTGATCTATTTGGCGATAAAATGCAAGATTACCTTGACGTAAATAATTATAATTATGATCGGTATCAAAAAGATGTTAATGATTTTGTTAATATAATTTCCAAAAGACTAAAGAAATGTGAGGATTATACTTATATTTCTTATAACGTGAAGACATATCATTCAGTTCCATTATGGGTTTTAATTCACTCGTTTACATTTGGTAATATATCAAAAATGTATTCTTTTTCTCAGCAAAAACTTCAGAGTAAAATTGCTTCAAATTTTGACGGAGTTATGGGCTTTCAGCTAAATACGTTGATTCGTGTATTATCTTATTTCAGGAATGTATGTGCACATAACGAAAGACTATACAATTATAAAACAACAAACGTTATTAAAGATATGCCCGTACACAATCTATTAGGTATTCCGAAAGTTGGACAGGAATACAAATACGGAAAAAGAGATCTGTTTTCTGTTGTAATTTGTTTTAAGTATTTGTTGGAACCACATGAATTAAATTTATTTATTGATATTCTATTAGAATTATTTCGTACCTATGAACTCTCTTATGATAAAATGTATTTTGATTTTTCAGATGTTTTGAGAGAGATGGGATTTTATCCAGGTTGGGAAGAAATTGGCAGAATACCTAATCATCCGAAAACCCGCCAAATTTAAATTAAAAGACGATTCAAAAATATTTTAAGGGGGCGAGCTAGAATGAAGAGCAACTTGTAAGGATTTTTTACAAGTTCAAAAAGAAGGTCCCTGCACAGTACAAAGAAATACAGATTTCTATTTGTCCAGCAAACTTTGGGCTGCTCGACCCGGTTAAAATAAAAAATCCCCCACCGGTTGCAGCCGATGGGGGCGGTACTGAACACCGATCCTTTTGTATTTGGCGGCCGAAAATTCGGCTGTCAATTTGGCGGCGGAAAATTCCGCTGTGAGTTTTAGCCATGTAGGGCGAAAAAGGCAACAAAAAAGCCGGAGGGTATTTCCTACCTTCCGGCTAATAAAACTTATATGCAGTCAACCAGCCCTTGCTTCAAGAGCCTCAAGACGTTTTTCCAACTGCTCAACTTTTCTTTCAAGTTCCCATTGCTTTTCATGAGCCAGCTTGTAGCCATCGAATAGGGAATCAATGCGCTTGGAGACATCGTTTTCGATGAGGATTTTTACACCTCTAATTTCTTCCTTGATGTTTTCATTAAGTCTTTTTTCTAAGCCGTCCATACCTGCGATAATAGCTTGCAACATTTCTTTGGTTTCAACGTCCATTTATATACCCCTTTGTGGTTATGATTATACACGTGAGGGGGCGGGGGACAAGATGTAAAAATAAGGTGGTGATCTCATGGCAAAAAGAAACGCTCAAGGTGCCGGCTCTATTCGAGAAAGAAAAGACGGGCTTTGGGAAGCTCGGTACACCGTGGGTCGGAATCCTGCGACTGGGAAACAAGTAAGGAAAAGCGTTTATGGCAAAACCCAGCAGGAAGTGAGAAAGAAGCTCACCGCAATAACTTCCGATCTGGATAATGGGGTATTTACAGAGCCGTCAAAGCTTACCTTTGGCAATTGGTTAAAAATATGGTTAGATGAATACTGTGGATCCATAAAACCCAGGACAAAATCACTTTATGAAAATTGTATTGAATACAGGATCAAGCCGTTTCTAGGCTCTGTGAAGCTTCAAAAATTAAAACCTGCCATGATACAAAAGTTTTATAATGATGCCTTAAACGGCAAGCAGGACAACAAAAAGGCTATATCCCCCAAAACAGTAAAGAATCTGCATGGAATTGTCCACAAGGCTTTGCAGCAGGCAGTTGAGATAGGATACATCAAATTGAATCCCGCTGCTGTTTGCGTATTGCCTAAGGTGCAGAAAGCAAAGATCAACCCGATGGACGAACAGCAAACAAAGCTGTTTATCAAAGCGATAGCAAATGAACCTCTGCGCCGGCTGTTCCTGGTAGCGCTGTTTACTGGAATGAGGGAGGGGGAAGTCATTGGCCTCACATGGGATAATGTTGATCTGAAAAATGGGACAATCTACATTACACAGCAGCTGCAGCGGCATGATGGGGAATACAAATTGATGCCGCCGAAAAACAGCAAGTCCAGGTTGATTGTACCCGCTCCGTATATCATGGATATATTAAAGGAAGAACAGACGGCTCAAAAAGAAAACAGGCTAAAGGCCGGCCCTTTATGGGAAAATAAAAAGGGGTTTGTTTTTACCAATGCTATTGGCGGCCATTATAGCCAGCAATATGTCCATAAGAAGTTTAAGAACGTGGTTCAGTCTATTGAAATGCCAAGCCTTAGGTTCCACGATCTGCGGCACACTTATGCCGTGGCAGCTATTAGGGCGGGGGACGATATAAAAACCGTATCTGAAAATCTCGGCCATGCGTCTGTGGCTTTTACCTTGGATATTTATGGTCATGTTACCGATGAGATGAAGCAAAGCAGCGCAGAGAGAATGCAAGCTTATATAGATAGACTGCAAGCATAAAAATGGGGTGGTTTTTACCCCTCAAATTACCCCTTACAGAAAAATATAAGCCATGTTAAGACGTATCACAATAAGAAACAAACGGCTTGTTTTCTGCATTTTAGCACATATCAGCACAAGAAAAAACATATAAAAAAAGGGTGTTATCGGGTTCAAGTCCTGTTACCCGCACCATGAGAACAGAGGTCGAGATTTGGAACTCAAAAATGAGACATCTAAATTTCAGCCTCTTTTTCTATGCTGAAAACTGAGAATTCAAGCTATCTTTTCGGTGTTTCCCTCTCTTGTAGAAATGAGACACCCAAAATGAAAAACCAAAAAATCAGAATGTAAAAATGAAAATGGATCAAATCTGAACCCGGAATTCTCATTTTTAGAGGGTATCTTTTTTGTCAACGCTTCCCATATGTCGAAGAAACCGATTTTGTGTAAAACAAAGTCGGTTTCTTTATTTTCTGATTTGTGTTATACTCATTTAGGGTGGTGTAATGGCTAAGGGATTTTCAGCATACGATTCGGCACTAATGTTCTCTAATTCTTTTAAGATTTTACTTACTGAACATATGTTGGAGCGGACAACCGGGAACTATGAAAAATTCACATTGCTGATTCCAGCAATGGTAAATGGTGCATTTGCATGTGAACTATTTCTTAAAGCTTTATTGGAAGTTCCTCTTAGAGGGCATAAGCTGTATAATGACTTGTTTTGCAAGTTGGATTTGTCTACTGCACAAGAGATAGAAACAGTTGCCATTGAATGCTATAAAAAGAAAAAGAACACCATAGTTAATTCAGAGCAATTTATTTCTAATTTTAAGACCATAGAAAGATCTTTTGAAGAGTTCCGTTATTTTTACGAATCCCAAAACAACAGTGAAATGAAAGTATATAGTATTGATTTTCTTGAAGTCCTGGTCTTTTCATTAAGAGCAATCTGTGAGCAAAAATTCGGTATAAGGCCGGTACAAGATTAACAAAGGTTGGTATCTTTTTTGTCAACGCTTCCCAAATGGAGTGTTCATAACGGATTTGAGTTATGGACACTCGTTTTTTATATCAATTGCTTCCTTTCATATATGTATAGAGCAGGATTTATCCCGCTCTTTTGTTTTATGCAGTTTGGCTGCATATTTGACCGCAACACTCATTAGGGTGGCTGCCTTGTATCAGCTTCTGCGCTGTCTAAAGCTTAACCTTTCGGGCTGAAGTAGATTAGGAGGACAAATTAGAAATTTTTTTATAGCTTTTATAAGGGAAGGCTCTTGCGCAGTTAAAATTCATATACAGAATGGTGGAGCGTGAAATTGTAATCGCCTTTTATTAAAAAGCGGGTTAGAAACGCTGGGCCGATTGACAAAAAAATGAGAACGGCATATACTGAGAACAGCATCATTAGCATTGTAATTATTTGAATTCTGGCGGATTAAATCAGGAATGTTTTGCGAGTAAACATTTAGCCTCACAAAATATTCCCAAGGAAGGAATCTTAAAAATGACCTTACCGGAAGCATCTCATTGCTTATCGATTGACTTAAACACAGTTATCGCTAGATTCAGCGGTAATGAGGCTCTTTATCTTCGCTTTTTAAGAAAGATGCCTATGGATCCGACGTATTTTTCTTTGGTTGAAGCAGTAGAAAAGAAGCACTACTCTTTGATTGAAAGGGAAGCTCATACATTAAAGGGAGTAGCCGCTAACTTGGGTTTGGACTCGCTGCGGTACGCAAGCGATGGATTAGTGCAGGCTGTTCGGCGAAAAGAATATGACGAGATTCCCGCTCTGTTTGAAATCATCAAGACGGCTCATGAGAAAATGGTGGAAGTTTTAAGCCAGTTAGATTAGCAGCGGATAGGGCTTTCTAAAAAACAAAGCATCGTTCAGGCCGTTGACGCACGAAAGCCAATGTTTCTGTATTCAAATAAAAATGCATACTAAAAAACAGTTTTTTCTTTGTGGAAAAAATTATTTGTTTTGTAATTTATGGCCCTAGACTGAATAAATTTAATGTAAAAGAATTAAGGAGGATGCTTTTATGAACAGTTACATTGGACATCCCTCCCAGCTTTCCGGCGTGGAGGAATACAGGCTGATCGGCGGAAAAGGCGACGGAATGCGTCTGTTGCAAGTTCGCAACGGATTAGGCTGGAGTTCACTGTCTCTCCGGACAGAGCCGCCGATATTACCAGGCTCTCCTATGAGGGCGTCAATTATTCCTACATATCTCCCAGCGTATGTGGCTCCCGCGTATTATGACCAACAGGAGTTTGGCTTTTTAAAATCCTTTACCTGTGGATTTTTGACTACCTGCGGTTTGTCCAATATCGGCGTGCTACGGAAGATGAAAGCGGTAAAACGGGACTTCATGGTACTATTTCCCATATTCCTGCGGATCACATATATTACACAGAGGATGATGATAAGATTGTGCTCCATGCTGCCATATCAGATGGAGAAATTTTCAAGCAGAAGCTTGTGCTCCATCGGGAATTGGTATGTAGCAAGAAGGAAAACAAGCTGCAAATCAATGACACGGTGACAAATGAAGGCTCGCGAACCGAGCCCTTGTCTATTTTATATCACATGAATTTGGGATATCCGCTGTTAGATGAAAATGCGAAGCTGGAAACCACTGCGGTTAAGGTGGAGGCCAGAGACGCACGGGCACAGGAGGGTATCGATACCTGGGACACTTTTCTTACCCCACAGCCAAATTTTGAAGAGCAATGCTATTATCATACTTTTGAAGGCCTTTGGGCGAGCGCTAAGCTTACCAACTCAAAAATTGGCAAGGGGCTCGAAATCAAATGCGACACCTCCACGCTGGATACGATGGTCGAGTGGAAAATGATGGGGGAGCGGGACTATGTGTTAGGAATTGAACCCACTAATAACCGTCTGCTTGGCAGAGGTGAGCTGAAAAAGCAAAATCTGTTAAAATATATAGAGCCTGGCGAAGCGGTGTGTTTTCGCATTGAGGCGAATTTTTACCGCGTATAATCAGTGCCGTTCGTTTTTATAGAGCAGGCTTTAACCAGAATAGAAGCCAGGCCCGGAAGGAAATCCTTCCGGGCCTGGCTTCTGTGGACAGAGTATTTCACACAAAGGTTCCTTAGGCAGTCAATAAAAAATATTTTTAATTGATATCAACGACTGAAGCCTAGCGCTTTGTTAGCAGTTAAGTTAGCACAATAAGTTAGCACAAAGCCAACGGAAGCGGTAGGCGATATTAAATGATATTGCAATAATTTTCCGGGTCCACTCGAGTGAAAAAGTGCTCGCAGGCCAGATGCAGAGATTTATTCCATAAATAAAACTCATGGCTGCCGGGCCATTCCCGATAAGTAAAGGGAATATCCACATCCTTCATAAAATCTTTTAGCTTAACACTCATATCATGAATAAAGTCCTCTGTACCGCAGGTGACAAAAATATCCGGTTTAAGCGTTTTTTTCTCACATTCCTTTGCCAGAACCCGCACGTCGTTTTCTTCCATTTTTTCCAGATTCATGCCCCAGATCGCCTGCAGCTCAGTGTAGTCCATTTGATCGCCTAAATACTTTTCTAGATCCTGTAAAATGCAGGCGGGAGAAAACGCCGCGCATCCGGCATACTGCTCCGGATACTTCAAAGCGCATTTCAAAGCGCCGTAGCCGCCCATAGAAAGTCCCATAATGTATGTATCCTCGTTTGGGAGAGATGGGAAAAAGCTTTTTGCACAGAGCGGGAAGCTCCTGAGAAATATAAGTAAAGTAAGCGGGGCCAAATTCCATGTCGGTGTAAAGCTTCGCTGAACCTCGGGAATTACAAAGATCAGATTGTAGGCTTTCGCCAGAAGCCAGACCTGGCTCCCATCGCTCCAGTCATCCGTGTTGCCGGACAAGCCGTGCAGCAGATAAACCACCGGATAGCGGTCGGTAGACTGTAAGGTGTCTGGAATGATAACCGTTAACTTGGTTTTCATTTTTAATGCTTCTGAGCGAATTGTACCTCTAAAACTTGCCATTGCTGCTCCACATCCTTTTTCATTTTTTTACCTTCTGCTGCCTGCCGGCTTTTTTCGAGGGCCGGTTTACCAGCAAATAATTGAGCTCAGCGCCCATAATCAGCGTAATCGCGCTGAAATAAAGCCAAAGCAATAAAACGATCGCCGCGCCGATAGAGCCGTATACTACCGAATAGCGGCCCATATTTTCCACGTAAAAGGCAAAGCCGATAGAAAACACCAGCCAGGAAAGCAGTGAGGCGAAAGTACCGGGCATAACCTGGCGCACCGTGTACAACCGATTTGGAACCAGGTAATACAGCGTCAGCAGCACCATAAACAATACTGCGGCCAAAATAACGAAACGCAGCAAATTCCACAGGCTGATAGAGCCATATCAATGGGGATCCAGCCGGAAAGCCAGGTCAGCAGATTTTTTCCGAAGGTCATCAGCCAAGGGCCACGAATACGATCACAATCAAAAAAATAGTAGTGAGAAAAACGTGAAGCTGATGACGCCAGAAGGAAAATTTAGATTTTACCCGGTAGGCCCGGTGGATCGACTGCAAAAGACAGTTGACTGCCCGCATGGTAAAATAAATAGTGAACACGAAGCCGAACAGAAGCAAAGACGCGTTTTTGATTTCAGATATATGAGAAAGGTAAGAGTTGGCCAGCTCGATGATATCCACTGGAATCAGCCCTTGAAGCTTTCCACGGTGAGGTCGGGCAGATCCAAAAAGCTGATGATGGAGCTGATGAGTATCAGAAACGGAAACAAGGAAAAAATCAGATAGTAGGCCAAAGCGGCGGCGGAGCGCCCTACGTTGTCGCTGAAATACCGCTTGATCAGGCTTTGTACAGTGGAGGGCCTTTTTCGGTAAGTGACGAGATGAAAATGATAGCGTTTCAATGAGCCACCCCTTTTTTCGCTTAGACTCTTTGTTTAAACTTAGTATACCAAAAGGCAGCGGAATTTAAAAGCTTCATTTGCCGTATTTTACAGAAAAGGAGCAGCAAAGCCGGGAGAATAATTCTCCCGGCTTTTGTCATTGCCATTAATCTGTTTTTCTGTGAGGACTACAGCAGCGCGGCAGTTACCGCAGCCCATAGTTGGGACCCTTTACTGCATCCGGCGCATAAAGAGCGTCTAAGAGAGCGTCGTCCGCGATTCCGTCGGCAACCATATCGGACAGGAACTGGAAGTTCATAACCCCCTGCTCCGTCAGCTCGTCAAAGGTTCCGGTAGGTTCGGAATAGGTATGGCCCAATTCCAGCAGACGCTGCTGCAGCTTTGTCACATTGTCTCCTGTATCTCCCAGCTTCATTGTGGTGCCCTTGGGGAAAGGATTGGAGGAGTTTCCGCTGGAAGCCGCCTCAGAACTGGAACTGCTGGGCGTAGAGGAGGCAGCCTCGGAAGAAGAGGAAGAAGGCTCGGAAGAAGCCGGCTCAGAGGAGGCTTCGGAGGAAGTCTCAGAACTGGAGGAGGTCAGCTCCGGATACATGGCGCCGGCCATCAGGGTGACTGCCTCAATGATTGTGCTCCCTTGGAGATCCATCAGCTCTGGCTCCATCACGATGACCTTGCCATCCTGGACAGCCTTCAGCTTAGAAAGGGTTTCATCGTTAGAAAGCTTCTCCTTGACCTCGGAAGAGCAGAAAATATAATTAGGATTGCTGGTGGTCAGAGCGCTGAGCTCCATTTTTCCGTTCTTGGAGGAGCCGGCTACGTTTACCGCCCCGGCGAACTCCATGAGCTCACTAGCAAAGGTATCGCCGGTAACAACCGCGCCGGTGGTGTCATACAGATAGCAGGCGGTGATCGGAGTATTACTGGCCGGAATCAGGCGGTTGATATCGTCTAAGGTCATCAGCATATTCTGGGCCTTTTCCTGCGCCTCGGTAAAGCCGGTAATGCCGCCCTTTAAAGCAGAACCGATGTTGGTATAAAGAGTTTCAAAGGTTTCCCGTGTGGTGGCGGGTGTCTGTACCAAAACCGTGATGCCGGCGTCGCTTAATTCCTTTACCTGGCTTTCTGACAAGGCTTCTTCCGTGAGCACCAGCTGAGGCTTTAACTCCTTCAGCTTGTCCATATCGAGATTTTTTGCGGTGCCTACAGTAGCAGAGAGGCCAGATCCTCTGCGGTGCAGTCCTCGCTGCGGCCTGTGAGCAGAGTCTCGTACTTCAGGCGGTCATCACATCCGCCAAAGAGGGGGAAAGAGTGACAACACTGGTAGGAGCCTCTTTGATCTCTACGTCATTGACGGTAATCGGGTATTCCTGCTGGGCGGGAGCGGGCTGAGAGGAACCGGTGCTGGAATCGGAGCCGGCGCCGCTGTTTCCGTCGGAACAGCCGGCCAGCATGGTGAACACTAAAAGCACCGCTAAGCCCAAAGCAAAAATTCGGGTTTTCATTGGCAGTTCTCCTTTCGGTTTAAAGGGGCAATCCCTGTTTTAAGCGGGATTCCACCATAGCGATATACTGCTTCGCGCAGCGGGGGAGCGGCCGCCCCGAGCCAGGCCCATTGCTCCGCGCCAGTGTCTAACTGACTGCCGCTGACCTCCAGGCCGCGTTCCTCGGCAAGAGCGTGAACAATATCCAGATACCTGGTTTTGTCAGGCACGGAAAAATTAACGGAAAGGCCGAAGCGGTCGGATAGGGACAGGCTTTCCTGTATGGTATCTCCCCGGTGGATTTCATCGCCGTCGCGGTCTGAGAAGCACTCCCGGACCAGATGGCGGCGGTTAGAGGTGGCGTAAATCAAGGCATTTTCCGGCTGGGCCGCCAGGCCGCCCTCTAATACGGCTTTGAGAGCCGCGTAGGTATCGTCCTGCTGCGTAAAGGAAAGATCATCGATAAAAATAATGAAGCGAAGGGGAAGAGCGGCGATCCGTTCCACTAATTTTGGAAAATCACACAGCTGGTCCTTCGGCATTTCCACCATGCGAAGGCCCTGGGGGGCGTATTCGTTGAGAATCGCTTTCACAGTGGAGGATTTTCCAGTGCCCCGGTCGCCGTAAAGCAGGCAGTTGTTGGCGGACAGGCCGTTTAATAACGCCAGCGTATTGTCAATCACGGTTTTTCTGGCTGCTTCATAGCCTTTCAGGCTTTTCAGCCGGATTGGGTCTGGATAAACCACAGGCTCGATGCCGCCATCCCGCCAGATAAAAGCGCGGTAACGGGCGTACATGCCGCACCCATGGCCTCGGTAATAGGCCGCCATTTTCTCCATACAAGCTTCCGCGTCCCCGGTCAGCTCGTCAATAGGAGCGCCCGCCTCCCACTGGGGAAGGGTCTCCGCCACACATCCAAGCTCGTCCAGGCGGCGGTAGCCGTCCAGCAGGTGCTCGGGGGTAAGAGAGCCGATCTGCTGGATAATCTCAATATCGCGTTTGACAGCCTTTTTAACCGGGGCGGCCAATTGATCCGCCTTTCCCGCAGCCGCCGCCTTGGAAAAAGCGTTCTCGTCAAACAGCGCGGTTTCCGAGAGGCAGCGGGAAAGATTGCCGCTGTAACCCCGGTCGCAGAGCAAGGCGAAAAATTCCCCCCACGCCCTGGCGAACTCTACAGGCGGCGCGTCGTAAGCGCACAAAAGCCGGTAAAAGGCATTGGGCACCGTGCGGTGAAGGATTCCTTTATATACAGAAAAAGATGACATCAACAGCGCAGCGTCTTTTGTTGTAAACATACTAAAAATTAGCCTCCAATAAGCATTAGAATTCCGTTTTTTGCCATTCCTCACATCCCTTCTACAAACATTTATGATAGCATAAATTTCAAAAAAAAGAAATGTTTTCGGGAAAATATCACGATTTGTTTGCTTTTTCCTCACAACTGGTTAAAAAACACTGGGATGCTAAGAGCCATCCCAGTGCAAAATTTCCATAGAATTTTAAAATTTGGTGTAGCCGTAGCTGTTGACCATGGCGTCGATCTTGGTATGCTCCTTGCAGTAGGGACATTCGTGAGGAGAGAAATTTTGATAATCCGGAATATCCTTCAGAGAGAACAGGGAGTGGATCGGAATTCCGTTGCTTTCTTCCACGGCGCTGAACAGGGCGCAGATTCCAGCGAGCTGCCCGTTGTAATATTGGATGCATTCCATAGCCCGGCCGATGGTCTTTCCGGTAGTTACCGACGCAACCATCAAGAGCACCCGCTTGTTCCAAATAATCGGTTGGATGTTATCCCGGAAAATCATCTGGTTGTTGGCATTGGTTTCCGGAGTGACAACAGCGAGGTTAGCGTCGTGATTGATTGCGGCGATGCTGGTCTGGGCAAGCTCCTCCGCCAGATAAGCGCCGACGATGCGGGTGCCTTCCAGACAGATAATCACGTCTACCGGTGTGGAGGAATAAGCTTTCGCCAATTCCTCAGCCGCAAGCTTGGCTTTTTTATAGTAAGATTTGATATCCGTCATATCAATGTAATAGTTTACATGGGAATGGCTGGTGGAAAAATGGCCCGGAATAATTTTAATCCCGATTCTTTTGTTTTTCTTGGCGCGCAGATCAATTGCTCTGGAGTTCAAACGATTACCCCCTTTTAGATTTGTTGATTGATTACAATTAATACGATGCAATAAAATAATATTTAGTGCAATTTTATTTTACTACGGAAAAACAGCCCTGTAAACAATAAAACCGCTTTTTTGTAGGGAATGACAAAGTTTACCGGCTTGTTCTAGTGACAATGATCGGCGCTAACGGGAGGATTTCTCCATTAAATCGATCAGTTCCTGAATTTTTTCTTCAGGGTCCCCATCTCAAAGGCTTCCTTCACACAGTGATACATGTGTGCGGTCATGATCTCCTTATTCGCTTTTTTCAGCACGCACTGGGTAGCGGTAATTTGATGATAAACGTCCAGGCAGTAACGATCCTGCTCTATCATTTTTAAAATCCCGTCGATCTGTCCCCGGGCCGTTTTCAGCAGAGCCGACACCTTTTCCTTATCCGCCTGCATCATTCAAGCCCTGCCGCTTCATATCCGGCGTCTGTAACCGCTTTGATCAAAACCTGGTCGTCAACCGGCTTTGTAAGGGTGATGGAGGCGGTTTTGGCTTCCAGGTCTACCGTTGCGGATACGCCGTCAATAGCATTAAGGGCTTTTTCTACCCGGGCGGAACAGTGGCCGCACGCCATGCCTCAATTTTCATAATTTTTTCTGTCATAGCAAATTCTCCTTTGTTTTCCAATTGATTTTGTAATTCCTCCGGTTTCGGAAGGATAAGGTTTTCCACGTGAATTCCTTTGCTCGCTTTCTCGTTCACAGCTCCTGCGGCCGGCGCGGAGAACTTAGGACGGAAAAATTTCAGGCGCAAGGCGTTGGATACTACAAATACAGAGCTCAAGCTCATAGCGGCCGCAGCGAACATGGGGTTGAGCTTCCAGCCCAGCAGGAAGAAGAATACGCCGCAGTAAGGGAATTCCCAGGCTGTTGTAAAACAGAGCCAGAACAGGTTTTCCTTGATATTACGCAGAGTAGCCTTGCTGAGCTGAATGGCGGTAACTGCGTCCATCAAATCACTTTTCATCAAAACAATGTCCGCAGATCTATAGCGATGTCCGTGCCCGCGCCGATGGCGATTCCCACGTCCGCGGCAGTGAGGGCCGGAGCGTCGTTGATACCGTCTCCCACCATGGCCACCTTTTTGCCGCTCTGCTGAATGGCCCGAACCTCCTTTTCCTTGTCCTGCGGCATTACCTGGGCAACCACCCGGGTGATGCGACCTGCTTTTGGATGGCGGCGGCGGTGCGTTCGTTATCTCCGGTAAGCATCACCACGTCGATGCCCATAGCCTTCCACTCAGCCACTGCCTGGGCGCTGGTGGGCTTGATGATATCCGCCGCGGCAATAATGCCGATGGCCTGGCCATCCTGGGCAAAAAACATGGGGGTTTTGCCTTCCTCGGCCAGCCGGGCGGCGGGGCGCTCCAGGCTCTGATATCCACGCCGTTTTCCTCGATGATCTTTTGATTTCCTGCCAAATAGATTTTTCCCTTGATTCTGCCCCGGATGCCTTTTCCGGGCTCGGAAACGAAGTCCTCTACCGGCAGCAGGGAGAGGTTCTGCTTTTGGGCCTCCGCCACGATAGCGGCGGCCAGCGGATGCTCGGAATTTTTCTCCAGAGAGGCGGCAAGCTGCAGCAGATTGGGACCCGGCCCACATCCACAAGATCGGTGACATGGGGCTTGCCCTCCGTGATAGTGCCGGTTTTGTCCAATACCACCGCGCCGACGGAATGGGCCACCTCCAATGCCTCTGCGGATTTAATTAAAATACCATTTTCCGCTCCTTTTCCGGTTCCCACCATGATGGCGGTAGGGGTGGCGAGGCCCAAGGCGCAGGGACAGGAAATGACCAGTACGGAGATGCCGATGGAAAGGGCGAAAGAGAATGGCTCGCCGACAAGCAGCCACACGATTATGGCCAGAACAGCGATTGAAATAACAATGGGGACGAATACGCCGCTGACCCGGTCGGCCAGCTTGGAAATCGGCGCCTTAGAGGAACTGGCCTCCTCCACCAAACGGATAATCTGAGCAAGGGTGGTATCGCCGCCCACTTTTGTAGCTTCTATTTTTAAATAACCGGACTGGTTGATAGAACCGCCGGTGACCGGATCGCCGGGCTGCTTCTCCACTGGAATGCTTTCCCCGGTAATCGCTGATTCATCCACAGCGGAAAGCCCTTCGGCCACCCGGCCGTCAGTGGGGATGGACTGCCCCGGCTTTACCGCCAGAATATCCCCGGCCTGTACCATTTCCAGCGGGATTTCCTGTTCCACGCCGTCTGTCAGACGGACGGCGGTTTTTGGTGCGAGGTTGATCAGCTTGGTAATCGCTTGAGAGGTTTTTCCCTTGGCGCGACTTTCCAGATATTTTCCCACGGTAATCAGGGTTAATATCATGCCGGCGGACTCAAAGTAAAGGTCCATAGAATACTCGTGGACCAGGTGAAGGTCGCCGTGGCCCAGGCCAAATCCGATTTGGTAAATAGCCCAGATGCCGTAAACCAAAGCGGCGGCGGAACCGATGCCGATCAGGGAATCCATGTTAGGGGAGCGGTGCCACAAGGCGGCAAAGCCTCCGGTAAAATAATGACGGTTCACTAACGCGATGGGCAGACACAGCAGAAGCTGGGTAAAGGCGAATGCGAGAGCGTTTTCCTCCCCCTGGAAAAACCAGGGGATCGGAAGTCCCATCATGTGTCCCATAGACAGGTAAAATAAAGGAATCAGGAAGACTAAGGAAATTATCAGCCGCCGCTTCATTTCCTTCTGCTCCTTGAGCGCCGGATCCTCGCGGGATACCGGTAGGGAGGAATGGGCCTGTGAGGACGCTTGCCGCTGGATGGGACAAGCGCCGTATCCGGCTTTTTCCACAGCAGAAACGATCTCACCGCTGCTTGTGACAGAATCATCATAAACAACGGTCATACTATTGGTGAGCAGGTTAACCTGTACCTCCTGGACTCCAGCAACCTTGGAAACACTTTTTTCTACATGGGCGCTGCAAGAGGCGCAGGACATACCGGTGATATCAAATTTTTGTTTCATTACGGCCTCCTTACTACCCCACCCTAGGGGAGGGTGTATCCTTATTATAAATCCGCTTCAACGAGTTTGTCAACGGCAACTTTCTGTGGTTATTATAAGGAGGAAAGGAATCTTATATACTAAGAGAAAGGATTTTAGAAAGCCAGAAGGGCATTATTATTTTTGTCCCAACGCCCGAGATGGCTTTAGGTGAAATCTTGATACTCATTGTTTTTCACACGACAGAGTTCAAGAAATCACAGGGAAGGTTTTCCCATAAGCTGTATGCTATTTAACTATTCTTTGCAATGAAATAAGGGAGCGTTTAAATTCTTTTAGCGTAAGGGGTTCGATTTTATTTCTGGAAACCGGAGGATAACAATAATAAAAGAGAAGGACTCTTATCCTTCTCTTTTATTTGTCATTATTTTGCTGCTGGCGCAGAGTTAGCAGATGCTGAATCGCATTCTCTTGATTTGATTTTGAAAGCAACCTGAAATTTAAAATCAGCCGTTGTTCGTCATTATTTAGCTGATAAAAAAAATCTGAATTTTTAGGATTGGTTTTCAAATACAAATTTTTCTTAAGGGGGCTTGAATCAGAACCAGAATCTCTTAGCTGCATCCGGTTTTCTTCTTCATCGTACTCAATTAAATCTTGATACTGAACCTGATATAATCGCTGAAGCTTATCGATTTTGTCCAGATCAGGAGTAGTACGTCCCAATTCATAGTATGCATAGGTAGAACGGTCAATCCCTAAAGCCTCGGCGACCTGTTGCTGGGTTAAATTAAAATTTTCTCGGAGCCTTTTTAGTTTTTTTCCCATACGAATCAAGCGTGCCACCCTCCCTTTCCGTGTTTTATTATGCCCCATTGTAGACTATTATAATATACGAAAATAGGGAATGTGTAACCTTGTGAACTAATTTCACTGTAAGTCTCTTGACTATTTGGATAAAGTTCTGTATAATAAAAAACATATGAGCCAAATGCAGTAAAAGAGGCTCGCTTGAAAAATTAAAATGCTACTGTGGCTCAGTTGGTAGAGCAGCGCATTCGTAATGCGCAGGCCGTCGGTTCGAGTCCGACCAGTAGCTCCAGCGGCAAGCTGCCGCTCCCAAGTAACGCACTTCACGTTTGTGGAGTGCGTTACTTTTTTGTCCGCATTTTTCGTTGGAATCTATTTTGTCAACATAACCCAGGCTGAGCCTGGACGCAATTCGCGTTCGGACTCTTTTCTTTTGCCTTAATGTCCGCGCTTATAGCGGGTATCTTTTTGTAAACATTTTCCAGCATCGGGTTGCCGTAGACAAAGAAACAAAAACAGCCCTCTATCCAGAGGGCTGTTTTTGTTTCTTTCCGCTTTTTACAAGGGAACCACTCCTGCAGTACCGGAAGAAGAGAAAATTGGCAAATAGGTAGGCCGGCGGCAGGATAACAAATGATTAGCTTCAATCTAGTTTTAATAGAATTTCAATAGAGGGTTACGAGTATAAGGCTTTCATGGGCCATCATCCAGCGTTAAAGTTCAAAAGATTTATTTAATTCCATAAACGGCGG
>ENA-OQLB01000470-OQLB01000470.1-human-gut-metagenome-genome-assembly--contig:-NODE-470-length-22943-cov-4.962395_pt1 | contig 22943 bp, 25 predicted proteins | sample MGYA00242656_ERZ504813 | MGnify/ENA primary metagenome ERZ504813 (study PRJEB26092, sample SAMD00036388) | human gut metagenome | host: Homo sapiens | study: EMG produced TPA metagenomics assembly of... | reverse complement strand
GCTCGGACGAATTGAAAAAATCCCAAAGAAATGCGATATGCGGAAGTGTCGGAACTGGCAGACGAGCAAGACTAAGGATCTTGTAAGCATTGCGCTTGTGTGGGTTCAAGTCCCATCTTCCGCATGACTTTAAAACAGAGCTGTGAATTGCAGCTCTGTTTTTGGCTATATGAAAGTAAATTATTGCATGCCTGCACTGGTGAGAAGCTGAAATGGGAAGATCTGCGTGATATATTTGTATTCGTTTCATATACAATAGGATAATTTTGGACATCTTAAGGCTGATCAGACCGTAACTCCAATATTTTTTGAATTATTTTTTCAGAAAAGAGGAATTTGTGGTTTTGTGTAGAATATAATTAACAGAGGGTATTTTGTCGCCGCTGTTTGTCAGACTGTGGAGGAAATGCTTATGAACATCAGAGAGAGCATGGAACAGAGAGAACGGGAGCTTTTGAGCCCTTATGCTTCTCACAGCGCAGATACCAGAGGCCGGGAGCACCCGGAAGAGGAATGCGATGTGCGGACAACGTATCAGGAGAGACAGAGACAGGATCCTTCATTGTAAGGCTTTTCGCCGTATGAAGGATAAGACACAGGTGTTTCTGGCACCACAGGGAGATCATTACCGTACCAGGCTGACACATACACTGGAGGTATCACAGATCGCCCGGACTATTGCCAAGGCACTTCGCTTAAATGAAGATCTGGTGGAAGCGATCGCTCTGGGACATGATCTGGGGCATACGCCTTTTGGACATGCAGGAGAGAGAGCACTGGATCAGGTACATCCGGGTGGCTTTGCACACTATAAGCAGAGCGTCCGGGTTGTGGAAGTACTGGAGAAGAACGGAAACGGACTGAACCTTACCTGGGAAGTCCGCAACGGGATCATGAATCACCGCACCAGCGGAAATCCTTTCACACTGGAAGGACAGGTGGTACGTTTTTCTGACAAGATCGCCTATATCCACCATGATATGGACGATGCCCAGCGGGCAGGGATCATCACAGAAGATGATATTCCTGTCACAATGAGAACTTTTCTGGGCTATACCACGAGAGAACGGCTGAATACTTTCGTACATAATATTATAGAGAACAGTATGGGGAAAGACAGCATCTCCATGTCGCCGGATGTTTTTGAGGCGATGATGGAGCTTCGGGCGCTGATGTTCCGGAATGTCTATGAGAATCCGGTTGCCAGGAAGGAAGAGGATAAAGTGATCCAGATGCTGAGTGAACTGTACGGATATTATACTGACCATCCGGAGGCAATGTCCCGGGAATACAGGGAACTGGTGGAATACCGGGGAGTACCTAAGGAACAGGCAGTATGTGATTATATTTCGGGAATGACGGATCAGTATTCCATGGAGAAATTCAGGGAGATCTATATACCGAGAGCTGGGAGGTCTATTAAATGGAAAAGAGGGATAAGCATGCGTTATTCAGATGACATCATAGAAGAAGTCCGAATGAAAAATGACATTGTAGACGTGATATCCCAGTATGTGAAACTGACACGGAGGGGGAGTTCCTATTTTGGGCTGTGTCCCTTCCATAATGAGAAAACCCCTTCCTTTTCCGTAACACCATCCAAGCAGATGTATTACTGCTTTGGCTGCGGAGCAGGAGGAAACGTATACAATTTTATCATGGAATATGAGAATTACTCGTTTGGTGAGGCACTGTCACATCTGGCTGACCGGGCAGGGGTAGAGCTTCCGAAGATCGAGTATTCCAGAGAAGCCAGAGAAAAAGCAGAACAGAGAGCAAATCTTCTGGAGATCAACAAGCTGGCAGCGCAGTACTTTTATTATCAGCTCCGGAGAGAAGGCGGAAAGGCGGCTTACAGATATCTGACAGGAAGAGGTCTTTCCGAGGAAACCATCCGTAAATTCGGTCTTGGATATTCGGACAAGTACAGTGATGATCTGTACAAATATCTTAAGGGTAAGGGCTACAGTGATGAACTTCTCAGGGAATCCGCCTGTTCAATGTAGATGAGCGGCGAGGCATGTATGATAAGTTCTGGAACCGTGTGATCTTCCCGATCATGGATGTAAACAACCGGGTCATTGGTTTCGGAGGTCGTGTCATGGGAGATGGCAAGCCCAAGTACCTGAATTCGCCGGAGACGAAGATCTTTGATAAGAGCCGGAATCTTTACGGGCTGAATGTGGCCAGGACCACCAGGAAGAATTATCTGATCCTCTGTGAGGGATATATGGATGTGATCGCCATGCATCAGGCAGGCTTTACCAATGCAGTGGCGTCGCTTGGAACTGCACTGACCTCCGGACATGCAAGTCTTGTGAAACGTTACACCAAGGAAGTCCTGCTTCTTTATGACAGTGACGGTGCAGGGATCCGGGCGGCACTTCGTGCGATCCCGATCCTGCGGGAGGCGGGAGTCACGTCCAGGGTAGTAAGCCTGAAGCCCTGGAAGGATCCGGACGAGTTCATCAAGAATGAAGGAGCGGAGGCCTTTGAGGAACGTCTGAACCGGGCCATGGACAGCTTTATGTTTCGTGTACATATTGCGGAACAGGAATTTGCCATGGATGCACCCCAGGGACAGAATCAGTTTTTTGAGCGGTGTGCCGGGATGCTTCTGGAGCTTTCCGATGAACTGGAGAGGAATCTTTATATAGAAGCCATTGTAAAGGAATACGGCCGCTATGGAGTGGGCACGGAGGATATCCGGAAAAGGGTCAACACGCTGGCTCTGAAGGGAACGCCTGCAGAGAAACGGATCCAGCCAAAGTCCGGGACTCCGGAAACAAAGAAAAAGGAATCCGCCGCAGACAAAGCACAGAAGCTGATGCTGACCTGGCTTGTAAATTATCCGGGTATTTTTGAACAGGTGGAAAAATACATTTCCCCTTCCGATTTTGTGGTACCGCTGTATAAAGAGGTAGCCCAGATGCTGTTTGAACAGCATAAGGAGGGAGAGACCAATCCGGGAAAGCTTCTCAACGCCTTTACAGACAGTGAGGAGCAGCGGGAGGTGGCATCTCTTTTTAACGCCACCATTCATCTGGAAAACGAAGGAGAACAGCAGAGGGCTTTTTCCGATGCGCTGCTGCGGATCAAGGAAGAAAGCCTCAAAGAAAAAAACCGTACCTGGGACCCGTCAGACATGGCCGGGCTTCAGGAACTGATAAAAGCAAAAAAAGAACTGGAAGACCTTGGAAGAAAGAGGCAGCAGCTGCATATTTCTTTCAATTAAGGATAAAATATAAACACTATATGGAGGTATAGAGCACCTATGGAAATGAATATGGCAAAATTCAGCGAGAAACTTGTAGAGCTTCTTGAACTTGCAAAAAAGAAAAAGAATGTGCTGGAATATCAGGAGATCAGCGACTTTTTCAAGGACTCTCCACTGGAAGTGGATCAGATGGAGAAGGTTTTTGACTTCCTGGAGGCCAGCGGTGTGGACGTTCTCCGTATCACAGAAAACAGCGGTGACGAACTCCTCCTTGATAACGATATGGATATGGATGGGATGGAAGATGAAGAAGAGGTAGAGCTTGATAAGATCGACCTCTCTGTACCGGAAGGTGTCAGCATCGAGGATCCGGTCCGTATGTACCTGAAAGAAATCGGTAAAGTCAGTCTGTTAAGTGCAGATGAGGAGATCGAGCTTGCCAAGAGAATGGAAAAGGGGGATGAAGCTGCCAAGAAACGTCTGGCAGAGGCCAATCTCCGTCTTGTTGTCAGCATTGCAAAGCGTTATGTTGGACGTGGAATGCTGTTTCTCGACCTGATCCAGGAGGGAAATCTTGGCCTTATCAAAGCTGTTGAAAAATTTGATTACAGAAAAGGCTACAAGTTCAGTACCTATGCAACCTGGTGGATCCGTCAGGCTATCACAAGAGCCATTGCGGATCAGGCACGTACCATCCGTATCCCTGTGCATATGGTTGAGACCATCAACAAGCTGATCCGTGTTTCCCGTCAGCTGCTCCAGGAGCTTGGACGTGAACCTACGCCGGAGGAAATTGCTGAGGAGATGGACATGCCGGTAGACCGTGTACGTGAGATCCTTAAGATCTCTCAGGAGCCGGTATCTCTGGAAACTCCTATCGGTGAGGAGGAAGACAGTCATCTTGGCGATTTCATCCAGGATGATAATGTTCCGGTACCTGCAGATGCAGCTGCATTTACACTTCTGAAGGAGCAGCTGGTAGAAGTCTTAAGTACGCTTACTGACCGTGAACAGAAGGTTCTCCGCCTCCGTTTCGGACTGGACGACGGACGTGCCAGAACTCTGGAGGAAGTTGGTAAAGAGTTCAATGTCACAAGAGAGCGTATCCGTCAGATCGAGGCAAAAGCTCTGCGCAAGCTGCGTCATCCCAGCCGCAGCCGCAAGCTGAAGGATTATCTTGACTGATAAAAATATATCCGTACAGCTTTCCATGCGTCTTCGTGCCATTGCCGGTATGGTAACAAAAGGAAACCGGCTGGCAGACGTAGGATGTGACCATGGCTATCTGTCGATCTGGCTTGTCAGTGAAAAAACAGTTCCGTCAGCCATTGCCATGGATGTACGTCCGGGACCGCTTTCAAGAGCCAGGGAGAATATTACCCGTTATGGCCTTGAAGATTACATAGAGACCCGTTTGAGCGACGGGCTTGCGAAGCTTGAGCCGGGAGAAGGTGATACCTGGTGATCGCGGAATGGGTGGTCCTCTGATGGAAAGGATATTAAAGGATGGAGCGAAGGTCCGGGAGGGGTTTCAGGAACTGATCCTGCAGCCTCAGTCGGACCTTCCTCATTTCCGGCATTTTCTTTCTGAGATCGGCTGGGAGATCGTAAGGGAAGAAATGATAAAAGAAGACGGAAAATTTTATCCTATGATGAAAGCGGTACGTAACAATGCGGGAGAAAAGACTGTTTACACAGAGGAAGAGGCCTGGTTTGGACCTCTCCTTCTGAAAAAATGTCACCCGGTCCTTAAAGAGTATCTTCTACGGGAGGAAATGATCCGTAAGAAAATACTTGCCGGTCTTTCCGGGGCAGAGTCTGTTTCCGCAAAAACTCGTCTGGCAGAAGTAAAGGAGGAAATGGAGCTGATCCATACAGCTCTGAAACGATATGAAAGCATATGAACTGATCGAATGGCTGAATGAGCACCATCCGCAAAAATTTGCGGAGGACTGGGATAATGTGGGACTGCTGGTGGGAGATGACCAGAAAGAGATTTCCCATGTATTTCTTGCACTGGATCTTACGGAACCGGTGTTGGATGAGGCGGTGGCTGCTGGTGCGGATATGATCCTTACCCATCACCCAATGATCTTTTCTGGAATCAAAAAGATCAACAATCATACCTTTACCGGAAGAAAGATCCTCCGTCTGATAAAGGAGGATATCCCGTATTTTGCCATGCATACCAATTATGATGTGATCGGAATGGCAGATTTAAGCGCAGAGCATCTGAAGCTTCAGGATACAAGGGTGCTTACAGTTACCGATGGATCCGGGGAGCAGCCGGAGGGGTTCGGAAGAGTGGGAAAGCTTCCCCATGTTATGACTCTTGATGAGTTTGGAAAATATGTAAAAGAATGCAATCATCTTCCGGATGTGCGGGTTTACGGTGATCTGGATCGGAAGATCGAGACGGTGGCGATCTGTACAGGAAGCGGAAAGAGTATGATCGGTGATGTAATGGCCGCCGGTGCGGATGTATATGTGACCGGAGATATTGATTATCATACTGCCATCGATACTATGGCAGATGGTCTGGCAATCGTAGATGCCGGACATTACGGTACGGAGTATATTTTTGCGGAAGCTATGGAGAAGGAACTGAATGCGGCATTCTCTGCGCTTAAGACAACCTGCGCCAGTGTGAAAAATCCATATACTGTTTTGTAAAAGCGGATTGCAAAAAGTGCTTGTATTCATGAATATGTAGTGGGATGGAATACGATTATCTGTTTCGGAAAAATGAATTGTGAAACACATGGCTGTCCGAAAAATCGGGCAGCTGTATAAATATATAAGCCTGTGGAGGGGATCGTTATGGAACAGACAATGATTAAAGTGACCATAAACGGAGAAACAAGGGAATACCCCAAAATGACACCGTATTCTGAGATCATAAGGGATTATGAGGGCAAAACAGAGTATCCGGTGATCCTTGTGACTGAGAACGGAAAGCTCCGTGAGCTTCACAAGAAGCTTCAGCATGACTGTACACTGGGATTTATAACCGCAAAGGACAGTGCCGGTCGAAAAACCTATCGGAGAAGTGCGATCTTTATTCTTTTGAAGGCAATTTTTGATGTAGCTGGAAAAGAGAATGTGGATCATGTTGTGATCCATTATTCTATCGGAAATGCTCTTTATTTTACCATGAAAGGCAGTGCTACCCTGGATCAGGAGCTTCTTGACCGGGTAAAAGTGCGGATGTGGGAACTGGTAGACCGGAAGCTTCCGATCTGCAAACGCAGTGTCAGCACGGATGATGCCGTTTCCATGTTCCACAGGCATCATATGTATGATAAAGAAAAGCTGTTCCGTTATCGGCGGGTTTCCAGAGTGAATATTTACAGCCTGGAAAATTTCGAGGATTATTTTTATGGATTTATGGCACCGGATACCGGCTATGTGAAGCATTTTGATCTGCAGCTTTATGATGAAGGCTTTGTGCTGATCCTTCCGAGGCAGAAGAACCCGGATGTGCTGGAGCCTTTTGAACCCCAGGATAAGATTTTCCATGTGCAGAAGGAATCGGAAGAGTGGGGCGATAAGCTGGATGTTGCCACTGTAGGAGATCTCAATGACCGGATCACAAGAGAAGGTGTGCAGAGCCTGATGCTGATTCAGGAGGCACTCCATGAGGCCAAGATTTCTTCGATTGCCGAGGAGATCCGGAGAAGGGGCAATGTAAAGTTCGTAATGATCGCAGGTCCGTCTTCTTCCGGAAAGACCAGTTTTTCTCACAGATTATCTATTCAGCTTTCTGCTCATGGTCTGAAGCCGCATCCCATTGCTGTGGATAACTATTTTGTGGATCGTGAACATACGCCGCTGGATGAATTCGGAGAAAAGAATTATGAGTGTCTGGAAGCCATTGACACGCAGCAGTTTAATGAAGATATGCTGAATCTCCTTTCGGGAAAAACCGTGGATCTTCCTACATTTAATTTCAAGACCGGATGCAGGGAATACCGGGGAGACCAGCTTCAGCTTGGAAAAGATGATATCCTGGTCATTGAGGGTATCCACGGGCTCAATGACAAATTGAGTTATGCCCTTCCAAAAGAGAGTAAGTTTAAGATCTATATCAGTGCACTGACACAGCTGAACATTGATGAGCATAACCGGATCCCCACAACGGATGGAAGACTGATACGCCGAATTGTCCGTGATGCACGTACACGTGGAACTTCCGCAAAGGATACCATTGCAAGGTGGCCTTCTGTACGGAGAGGCGAGGAGCAGAATATTTTTCCGTTCCAGGAGGAAGCAGATGTGATGTTTAATTCAGCTCTTGTGTATGAGCTTGCCTGCCTGAAGGTTTATGCGGAACCGCTGCTTTTTGGAATTGACAAGAGTGAACCGGAGTATCAGGAGGCGAAGCGGCTTTTGAAGTTCCTGGATTATTTTGTGCCGGTGCCCAGTGAAGGCGTTCCGTTTAATTCGCTTCTGAGGGAGTTTATTGGCGGTAGTTGTTTTAATGTATAAATTAATTGTATGAATAAAAAAAGCTATGTGTAGATATAAGGCTCTATGCAATGCAGATATCGGTTGGCACAAAGATGAGAAGATTAGGATTTCTCTGTGCATAGGATCTGTGGTGTGTGGAGCCTTTTGAGTGTGAATCGGAAAAGTTAAAGTCCTCTGTGGTGCTGCGGATGGATGACGGGATTTACAGGACTTAAAGGAAAGGGAAAATGATCATGAAAGAAAAAATACAATTGACAAAACTGGCTCCAAACTGTGGCTGTGCAGCTAAGGTAGGACCGGGGACTCTGGCGGGAGTTCTTGGCGGGCTGCCAAAGTTCTGTGATCCGGATCTTCTGGTTGGAACGGACACTTCGGATGATGCGGCCGTTTATAAGGTTTCCGAAGATCTGGCACTGATCAGACATTGGATTTTTTTACTCCGGTGGCAGATGATCCTTATGATTTCGGGCAGATCGCGGCGGCAAATGCATTGAGTGATGTGTATGCCATGGGTGGAACTCCGAAGACAGCTTTGAATATTGTGGCGTTTCCGAAGGATATGGATGTGGAGATCCTCGGGGAGATCCTGCGTGGCGGTGCGGATAAGGTGATGGAGGCCGGGGCGGTTCTTGCCGGTGGCCATACGATCCAGGATGATACACCAAAGTATGGGCTCAGTGTGACGGGTTTTGTAGATCCGAGGAAGTTCTGGAAGAATTTTGGAGCGCAGACCGGAGATAAGCTGATCCTGACGAAGGCGCTGGGTGCGGGGATCGTGAATACGGCGATCAAGGCGGATCTGGTGACGGAAGGTGCACGTAAGGCGGTTTTGGCTTCCATGAAGAAACTGAACCGGGATGCCTGTGAGGTTTTTAAAGAGTTTGAGGTTCATGCCTGTACGGATGTGACGGGGTTTGGTCTTGGGGGACATGCTACGGAGATGGCTGTGGCCAGTGACCGGACGGTTGTGATCGATACGGAGAAGCTGCCGGTGCTTCCGGATGTGGAGGAGTTTGCTTCTATGGGATTGATTCCGGGTGGGGCTTACAGGAACCGGGAGTTTGCTGAGAAAACCGGAGTGAAAAGTGTGGCAGAGCTCTGGCGGGAGGATCTGGTGTTTGATCCGCAGACTTCTGGGGGATTGCTGGCGGCGGTTCCGGAGAGGGATGTGCAGGAGATCATGAAGCGGCTGGATGCGGCTGGTCTGCAGGCTGGGGTGATCGGTGAGGTTGTGGATCGGCGGGAGTGGACGTTGGAGATCCGGTAGGAAATTAATTTACGAACGAATGTTTGGACGATAACGTCAGAGTGGATGGTTGCGTAGGGGGGATACTGCTGGGGAAAGTGGTGGAAGCAGAATGACGGATGGTGGATGGCGGACGACGGACGCCTGGGGGAGAGGATATCGGTCCGGGCAGGGACTCCGTCGGGGGATACTACTAGGACTCCGTGAGTCGCTAAAGCATTTGTGCAGGGCCAGAACTCGCCGTTGGCTCAGACAGCTGACCCTGCCGCAATAACGCCGACTCCCGCAGCCAAGTAGTTATCACCCCTCCTCCGCAGCAGCCCAAACCGATATCCTCTCCCCCAGGCTGGTGCATCCAACTGGTAGGAAAAACATAAAATGTGCGGAGAGTATGGTTGTGAGATGCAGAGAAGGAAAGTTACTGCTCACTGGTAATATTCCGCGAGGTGTTTTTTGTGAGCGAAGGTCACAGAAAACCCGAGCCATACTGTGCGAATTTATGTGATTAGCATAAATTCTGAGCATCGCGAAGCGTGTTATTGAGAATGGAGTGAACAGTAATTCAGGAAATATAGGCTCTGCATTTTTTTAATATATTGTTTGCCTGAGGGATAAAAGCATGGTATTATCATATGAGCGGAAATTGAGAAGACATAAAGAATATGAAAAACAAATATGTGACGGGAAAGGAAGAATTATGGAGAAACATAAACATGAGAGGAGTACATTTTCCGGGAAGATTGGATTTGTACTGTCTGCAGCTGGTGCTTCGGTAGGGCTTGGGAATATATGGAGATTCCCTTATCTGGCGGCAAAGTACGGCGGTGGAATTTTTTTACTGATCTATATCATTCTGGCATTGACTTTTGGATATTCTATGATCGTGGCAGAGACAGCTCTGGGACGTATGACAAAGAAAAGTCCGGTAGGTGCGTTTGGAACTTTTGGTAAATCAAAGTGGCTGTCTTTGGGCGGTTGGATCAATGCGATCATACCGGTTCTGATCGTGCCGTATTATTCCGTGATCGGTGGCTGGGTAATTAAATACTTGGTGGAGTATGTAAAGGGAGGCAGTCAGACTCTTGCTGAAGACGGATATTTTTCTGCTTTTATAGCGGATGGATTTTCTACAGAAACCTGTTTCATGTTTTTTACACTGCTTACGCTGGTGATCATTTATGCAGGTGTGCAGAATGGCGTGGAACGAGTTTCCAAATTAATGATGCCGATACTGGTATTCTTGTCTGTGGTCATTGTCATTTATTCGGTAACGAGGCCAGGAGCACTGGAAGGTGTGAAATATTTTCTGATACCAAATATCAAAAACTTCTCCTGGATGACAGTGGTTGCGGCAATGGGACAGATGTTTTATTCTCTGTCGATCGCAATGGGTATTCTGGTAACTTTTGGTTCTTATATGAAAAAGGATGTATCTATTGAAGGGTCTACACAAAATGTAGAAATTTTTGACACAGCGATCGCAATGATGGCAGGTCTGATGATCATTCCGGCTGTGTTTGCATTCTCCGGTGGAAATCCGGATACGTTACAGGCGGGACCGGCACTGATGTTTATTACGATTCCGAAGGTATTCGCAAGCATGGGATTTGGAACTTTGGTTGGAATCCTGTTTTTTGTATTGGTTCTCTGTGCAGCCTTGACCAGTTCTATTGCACTGACTGAGAGTGCAGTATCTACTTTTCAGGATGACTGAAATGGGGGCGCAAGAAGGCAACAGTATTTGTCGGAATTATCATGGTTGTTCTCGGAAGTCTTTCTTCTCTTGGCTATGGTCCTCTGGCGTGTGTTAAGATCATTGGAATGCAGTTCCTTGATTTCTTTGATTTCCTGACGAACTCTGTCATGATGCCGATCGCAGCGATTGCTACCTGTCTTCTGATATCCAGAGTAGTTGGTACAAAGAAGATTGAAGAGGAAGTACTGCAGGAAGGTGGTACTTTCCGCAGAAAAAGAATCTTTAATTTTATGATCCAGTATCTTTGCCCAATCTTTGCGGCAATCATTCTTTTCAGTTCTGTGGCAAATGCATTTGGATGGATTTCCATGTAAAAGACATAGGAGACCAAGAAAATTCCAACTTTACAAGTCTATACACCTGTGTTAAAATAGCAGGTGCGCAGCCAGGCCAGGTGATCGCGGCTGGACAGACGAAAGGGTCCAGACGAGGAAAGTCCGGGCTTCACAGGGCAGGATGCCGGATAACGTCCGGTGGAGGTAACTCCCAGACCAGTGCAACAGAAATAAACCGCCCCGTTTTGCGGGGTAAGGGTGGAAAGGCAGTGTAAGAGACTACCGCCGCTGTGGTAACAGAGCGGGCACATGTAAACTCCATTCGAAGCAAGACCGAGAAGAAAGCCATACGGCGGCCCGTCGTGCTTTCAGGTAGGTCGCTGGAGCCTTCTGGCAACGGAAGGCCTAGATAGATGATCACCCAACGACATAACCCGGCTTATCGGTCTGACTGTGTATGATAATAAGCACATAATAAAAGCAACTGTATTTTGCAGATATGTTCTGTAAAATATCAGTTGCTTTTTTGTAAAAAACTTTTCTATGAAACACAGCGCCCAGTTCCCGCTTCGATATTCAGGCCTTCGCAGGAGCCGGACGCGTCCGGTTGTCAATAATTCTCGCAGGAATCCTTGAATCCCTATTTATTCCGTTTACCTCTATATTTCTCCTCGCAATACTTACACCGGTAAACCTCATTCTCTTCATCTGCAAGAACAAAAATCTGATCCAGTCCCTGCTCGATGGAAGTAATGCAGCGAGGATTCTTGCATTTGATCACGTTCACAACCTGCTTCGGCAGCTTCAGCTCTTTCTTTGCAACGATCTTTTCGTCTTTGATGATATTTACGGTAATATTATGATCGATAAAACCAAGGATATCCAGATCCAGATCCTCGATGGGGCATTCAACCTTGATGATATCCTTTTTTCCCATTTTCTGGCTGCGGGCATTTTTGATGATAGCAACCGTACAGTCCAGCTTATCCAGCTTCAGGTCATGATAGATCGTCATTGCCTTGCCGGCTTTGATATGATCCAGAACATAACCCTCACGAAGAGCACCTACGTTTAACATGGCAGTTCCACCTCCAGTAATGTAAGAATCAGGGCCATACGGACATACACACCATACTGGACCTGTTTGAAATAAGCGGCACGTGGATCAGAATCCACTTCAACAGAAATCTCGTTAACACGTGGGAGTGGGTGGAGGACATACATATCCTTCGGTGCAAGCTCCATTTTCTGTTTGTCCAGAACATAGAAATCTTTCATGCGGACATAATCCTCTTCGTTGAAGAAACGTTCCTTCTGAACACGGGTCATGTACAGGATATCCAGATCCGGAAGTGCATCCTCCAGACGTTCCTCCTCGACAAACTCGACATTGTTGCGTTTCAGAACATCCTCACGGATATAGCTTGGAATACGAAGCTCCTCCGGAGAGATCAGAACAAATTTCACATTTTCATAACGGACCAGAGCCTCGATCAGAGAGTGAACGGTACGGCCGAATTTCAGGTCACCACAGAGGCCGATGGTAATATTGTCAAGTCTGCCCTTCAGGGAGCGGATAGTTAAAAGATCGGTTAATGTCTGGGTAGGATGCTGGTGGCCGCCATCACCGGCATTGATCACCGGAATGTTGGATGACATAGAAGCTACAAGCGGAGCACCCTCTTTCGGATGACGCATAGCACAGATATCTGCATAACAGGAAACAACGCGAATAGTATCGGCAACGCTTTCGCCTTTGGATGCGGAGCTGGAATCAGCAGAAGAAAAACCGAGAACCTTTCCTCCAAGATTCATCATGGCTGCTTCGAAACTTAAACGTGTACGTGTACTTGGTTCGTAAAACAATGTCGCAAGCCTTTTATCATCACAGGTATGCGCATACTTTTTTGGATTTTTCCCGATGTCGTCGGCGAGATTCAGAAGCTTATCAAGCTCTTCAACCGAGAAATCCAATGGACTCATTAAATGTCTCATGTTGTACCTCCAATTATTTACTGGAAATAAGATTCCTTCCAGTTATCATATAATATAACTGTGAGATTTTCAAGAGACTTTCCGAGGATTTTGTCGAAGAAGCCATTCGAAAAAGAGACCGGTAAAAAACCACAGAGGAGCATAGTCCAGCCGGATCACTCCTTTATACTGAAGCGGAACATGAGAATAATCCCAGGGACAGATGTGAAGCTTCTGAAAAAAAGATCCGCTTAAAAATTCCACGAAAAAAATCCCGCAGCTGTAAATGATCCCCCGTACCATAACCGGAAAGCGGGCAAGCTTGTAGTAAGCCGGACGGATCAGTGCTGCAAGTCCGTAAACAGGGAACATCAGAAGAGAGGTTTTGCCCATCATAGTAAAATGTCCGGTGACAAGAGAGTGCAGTCCTGTCCATAAGATCTCCAGACACCAGCCTGTAAAACCACATAGAAAAAAATCCTTCTTTTGCATTTTAAAGCTCCTTCTCATCAGCAGAAATCCTGCGCTTTCCGGAAAAATGTCAGTTTAACTGAATTAAGAAAGTCCCCTGCGGGGCTGCGAATATCCGCCTGGACTTTAAATATATTTAACGTGGAAAAGCGTCTTTAATAGCCTTCCCTGCCTTGAAAAAAATATACACGTGGGTTATAATGAACAAAATTATTACTGCAAAGTGAAAAAGCAGTAATGGATCATCAACACATGCGGAAGGAGAAAACAGACGATGAATTATGAAGAAAGTCGTGCCTACATCAGAGCTGCGGAATTGAAAAAGGGAATTGTTCTGGGACTGGAAAATATGAGAGAACTGATGAGGCGGCTTGGAGATCCCCAGGATGAACTGAAGTATGTTCATGTAGCGGGAACTAACGGAAAGGGTTCTGTGATCGCATATCTGTATTCCGCTTTATCAGGTGCAGGTTACCGGGTCGGAAGATATATTTCCCCGGCGGTCTATTCCTACAGAGAGAGGATGGAGGTTAACGGAGAACCTGTCAGCAGAGAGAAATTTGCAGCATATGTGACAAGGATCGCGGAGGTGATCGATGAGATCGTAAAAGAGGGAAAACCGCATCCGTCAGTATTTGAAATTGAAACTGCAGCCGCATTTCTTTATTTTCGGGATGAGAAATGCGATCTGGTATTAATGGAAGTTGGTATGGGCGGTGATCTGGATGCCACCAACATTATAAGTACTACAGTTCTTTCCATTCTGGTATCCATCAGTATGATCATACGGCATTTCTTGGAAATACCCTAGGCGAGATAGCAGAAAAAAAAGGCCGGCATCATTAAACCGAACAGTCATATGGTAACTGTAAAGCAGCAGCCGGAGGCAGAGGCGGTCATACGAAGAATATGCGCAGAACAGAATGTGCCATACGAGGCAGCAGACCAGGACAGCGCAGAGGTACTGGAAGCATCCATAACCGGCCAGACCTTTCTTTATAAAGGAGAAAAATATACAATATCCCTGGCAGGTGCCTATCAGAAGGAAAATGCGGTGGCAGCGCTCCGGGCACTGGAAATCCTGAATGAACAGGGATATCCCACAACACTGGTCCAGAGACAGGATGGATTGAAACGTACCACTGGCCGGGAAGATTTGCACTTCTCGGGACAGAACCGGATTTTGTGGTTGATGGAGCTCATAACCCTGCAGCGGCAGACATGCTGGCTGCATCCATTGAACGGTATTTTAAGGGGAAAAGGATCATTTACATCATGGGAATGTTCCGTGACAAGGATTACCGCAAGGTCATCCAGAAAACAGAAAAATACGCAGATACCATCCTGACGATTGCGGCACCGGATAACCCCAGGGCTCTGACCCCGCAGGAGCTGGCAGATGCGGTGCGGGAATTTCATTCTGATGTAAGGCCCTTTGACAACATCGAAGCCGCAGTGGCAGAGGCCTATCAGCTGGCAGGAAAAGAGGATGTGATCATTGCTTTTGGTTCCCTGGCGTTCCTGGGGGATCTTACAGAAATTATCAGGAAACATAACGGAGGAAACCAATGACGGATTTGGAAAGATACAGAGACGAGATCGATGAGATCGACAGTGAGATCGTACGTCTCTTTGAAAAACGAATGAAGGTGAGTGAGGAAGTCGCTGAATATAAAATAAAAACCGGTAAGCAGGTACTGGATCCGGCACGTGAGAGCCAGAAGATCCATACGCTGAAAAACAAGGCCCACGGGGACTTTAACAGCCTCGGCGTGCAGGAGCTTTTTCGTCAGATCATGGCCATCAGCCGTAAGAGACAGTACCAGCTGTTGACAGAGCATGGGATTTACGGAGAGCGCAATTTCACAACTGTGAAGCATGTTCCCCTTGAAAACGCAACGGTTGTGTTCCAGGGTGTAGAGGGAGCCTACAGCTATGCGGCTATGCGGCAGTACTTTGGGAAAAATATCGAAAGCTACCATGTAAAAACATGGAGGACAGCTATGGAGGATGTAACCCATGGCAAGGCCGATTATGCGGTACTTCCTATTGAGAATTCTACTGCAGGTATCGTGGCTGATATCTATGACCTTCTTATGGAGTACAAGCTGTATATCGTAGGCGAGCAGATCATCCGTGTGGATCATGTGCTTCTGGGCATGCCGGATGCACAGATAGGGGATATCAGGGAAGTCTGCTCTCATCCTCAGGGGCTTGCCCAGTGCAAGGCATTTCTGGAGGAAAACCCTTCCTGGAAAAAGAAGGAAGTGGAAAACACCGCAGGCGCGGCCAAAAAGGTCAGTGAGGTGGGGGACAAAGGCGTGGCAGCTATCGCAAGCGTGAGGCTGGTGAGGTATTCGGTCTGAAGGTCCTTGCAGAAAATATCTGCAGAGAAAAAGCAAACTCTACACGTTTTATTATTGTAAGCAGGAAACCGGAATACGAGGAAAAGGCCGGGAAGATCAGCATCTGTTTTGAGCTGCCTCATGAAAGCGGAACTCTTTACAACATGCTTTCCCATATTATCTACAACGGACTGAACATGACCAAAATTGAATCCCGTCCGATTCCGGGAAAATCCTGGGAATACCGTTTTTTCGTGGATTTCACAGGGAAACTTGGCGAAAGCGCTGTGGAGAATGCGTTAAGAGGAATCGAGGCGGAGGCGAATGTTCTCCGTGTTCTTGGAAACTATTAAGATACAGAGGAGTTAAATTATTATGTTGGCAAGAATTCAGGAATGTATCCTTTACCGTGGATTTTCAAACGGTGAGATACTGGACGATATGACAGAACTTATTAATCTTTATGAAGCAGATGAAGAAGCACTCAAGGCAAGAGAAGACCAGTTTTTCAAAAGTGTCAACGGGCTGGTGGAGCTGGCAGGAATGTACGGTTTTTCCGGAAATATCTGGCATACATATCTTACCTTCCTTTTGGTAAATCATGAGAATGCTTTCAGTATGGCAAGCGAGATACGAGGAGCGATCAAGGGCAGCATTAACGACCTGGCAAAAAATGATTTCCAGATTTTCAAGGAATTGTATGATTTTGACATCACGGTCTTTGATAAAGTGTTCGGAACTGTATGCTGCAGGGTGATCTGTGATTACCAGACACCGGATGAGAACAGCAAGCTCTTTAATACCAGGATCCGTGACCGTATCTGTCAGATGAGCAAAACCCTGGCAGCAGCCACCACAACCGAAGAATTTATGGATGATATGGTATCCTTCTATAAAGATTTCGGTGTTGGCAAGCTTGGTCTCCATAAGGCATTCCGTATCGGTCACGATGAGGAGGGAAAGGTGGAGATCCAGCCTATCACAAGGATCGCACATGTGAAGATCGATGATCTGGTAGGATATGAGATCGCCAAGAAAAAGCTCATTGATAATACAGAGGCATTTGTACAGGGGAGAAAGGCGAACAACTGTCTGCTCTTTGGTGATGCGGGAACCGGTAAATCTTCCAGTATCAAGGGAATCCTGAATCAGTATTATGATCAGGGACTTCGTATCATTGAGGCCTATAAGCATCAGTTCCAGGATCTTAATGAAGTCATCGCCCAGATCAAAAACCGTAACTATCGTTTTATCATTTATATGGATGATCTTTCCTTTGAGGAATTTGAGATCGAATATAAATACCTGAAAGCCGTGATCGAGGGCGGTCTTGAGAAAAAACCGGACAATGTCCTGATCTATGCCACAAGCAACCGGCGTAATCTTGTCCGTGAGCGTGCCACAGACAAGCTGGAGATCGCAGATGACAATGATCTGCATTCCTCCGACACCGTGCAGGAGAAGCTTTCCCTGGTATATCGTTTTGGCGTCCGTATCTACTTTGGCAAACCGGACAAAAAACAGTTCCAGGAGATCGTCCGCACACTGGCAGCCCGTTATGGAGTTACCATGCCGGAGGAGGAACTGCTTCTGAAAGCCAACCAGTGGGAGATTTCTCACGGCGGACTGACCGGACGTGCAGCGCAGCAGTTTATTGATTACATTGTGGGAACAGAGGAAGAAAAAAAGAAATAGTTTACCTGTGTATTGGGGGAAAGGATGAAAACTATGGCGGTGACAACCTTTGCGGCAATTGATATAGGCTCCTATGAAGTCAGTATGAAGATCTTTGAAATGTCAAAGCGGATCGGCTTCCGGGAGATCAATGATGTCCGTTACCAGCTGGAACTGGGCCGTGGAACTTATGCTGCAGGACGGCTTGAGATGGAGACTGTGGATGAGCTCTGCGAGATCCTTAATGATTTTAAACGCATGATGGCTGAATTTGGGGTAGAAAGCTGGCGTGCGTGTGCAACAAGCTCTCTCCGTGAGCTGGAAAATCCGGTGATCATCCTGGAGCAGATCTATCAGAGAACTGGTATCCGGGTAGAGATCCTGAGTAATGCGGAACAGCATTTTCTGGGATATAAATCCATTGCTGCCATTGAATCCGGCTTCAAAAAGGCTATTCAGAAGGGTACGGCGATCCTGGATATCGGAGGAGGAAATCTGCAGATTTCTCTCTTTGATAAAGATGCTCTGGTGCTGACCCAGAGTATCCGTATGGGAAGTCTTCGTATCCGCGAACGTCTGAAAGAACTGGAGAAAACAACTCCACATTATGACCGGCTGATAGAGGAATTTATCCGAAATGATCTGATAAGCTTTCAACGTCTTTATCTTAAGGACAAGGAAATCTCCAATCTGATCCTGATGGGAGATTTTCTCACAGATACGATCTTTCAGGACAGATCCGGAGAGAATATCATCACAAAGGATGAATTCCTGAAGAAATACGAGACCATTGTAAACATGTCCGATCATGACCTTGCCGAATCCATGGAGTTGGAACCGGAATATGCGTCTCTGATCGTGCCGAACATGGTTATCATCCGAAATTTTATAGAAATCTTTCAGGCAGAAGCACTCTGGATCCCGGGTGTTTCTCTTCTGGACGGGATTGCCTATGACCATGCGGAAAAAAACAAATATCTGAAAAGTGTACACAATTTTGAAAATGATATTCTGGTGGCATCCAGGAACATTGCCAAAAGGTATTCCAGCGGAAAGAACCACATTGCAGGAACTACCGATGTGGCACTGGATATTTTTGACAGTACAAGGAAGATCCACGGCATGGGAAAACGTGAACGGCTTCTTCTGCAGATCGCAGTTCTTCTTCATGACTGCGGAAAATATATCAGTATGAGTGAGGTGGCAGAATGCTCTTACCGGATCATCATGGCTACGGAGATCATAGGTCTTTCCACAGAGGAGCGGCAGGTGATCGCTAGTGCGGTGAGGTACAATACCAGAGAATTCGGCTGCTACAAAGAGATCAACCGTGAAACATCCATGAGCAGGGAAAATTATCTCCTAACTGCGAAGCTGACCGCGATTCTCCGCCTGGCCAATGCTATGGACAGAAGCCATTACCAGAAGGTAAAAGCGCTTAATGTAACCTTAAAAGACAGGATTCTTTACCTGGTGGTGGATTCCGCAAGGGATGTTTCTCTGGAGCTGGGGCTTCTGAAAGATAAAAAGGAATTTTTTGAAGAGGTGTTTGGAATCCGGCTTGTAATGAGACGGAAGGGAAGAAGATAACGGAGGAGGTTTTTGTATGAAATTTAAGGAATTTGACAAACCGGAATATTTTGTAAACAGAGAGCTGAGCTGGATCAAATTTGATGATCGTGTGCTCAGTGAAGCCAGAGACAAAAATCTACCTCTGTTTGAGAGACTGAAATTTTTGAGTATCACCTCATCCAATCTGGATGAATTTTATATGGTCCGTGTTGCATCCCTGAAGGATCAGGTTCATGCAGGGTACAAAAAAACAGATATTGCAGGAATGACAGCCAAGGAACAGCTGAAAGCCATCAGCCGGCAGACACATGATCTTGTTCACGTACAGTACAGTACATTAAACCGGTCTCTGGTCCCTGCACTTGAAAAAGCAGGACTTCATGTGATCTTTGAGCACGAGGCATTTTCCGAGAAGCAGAAAGAATTTGTGGATCAGTATTTTGAAGATAATGTATATCCGGTCCTGACACCAATGGCAATGGATTCTTCCAGACCGTTTCCTCTGATCCGTAATAAAACGTTGAATATCGGAGCGCTTCTTTCCAAAAAAGATACCAAAAAAGGAAAAGAAGAGATTGATTTTGCCACTGTACAGGTGCCTTCTGTACTTCCGAGAGTAGTGGTCATTCCATCTGAGAAAAAAGACCATACAACCGTAACACTTCTGGAACAGATCATTGAGCGCAACATCGACAAGCTGTTCTTAAGCTATGATGTGATCTGTGCCCATCCGTACAGGATCATGCGTAATGCGGATCTTCCTATTGACGAGGATGAGGCAGAGGATCTTCTGGTTGAGATCCAGAAACAGCTGAAAAAACGCCAGTGGGGAGAGGTGATCCGCCTGGAAGTGGAAGATAAGATGGATCCGCGGCTTCTGGATATTCTGAAAATGGAGTTTCAGGTTCATGGAGATGATATCTTTTTTATCAACGGACCGCTGGATCTGACCATGCTGATGAAGGTTTATGGTATTGACGGATACGATCAGTTCAAGGAACCGAAATACAAACCGGCAGCAGTGCCTGCATTTCAGAATGATAAAGATATTTTTCAGGTGATCAGGGAGGGTGATGTGTTCCTGCATCATCCGTATATGAGCTTTGATCCGGTGGTGAATTTCGTGCGTCAGGCGGCAAAGGACCCGGATGTACTGGCAATCAAGCAGACCCTGTATCGCGTCAGCGGCAATTCACCCATCATCGCGGCACTTGCTCAAGCCGCAGAAAACGGCAAGCAGGTTTCTGTTCTTGTAGAGCTGAAAGCGCGTTTTGATGAGGAAAACAATATCGTCTGGGCAAAAATGCTGGAAAAGGCAGGCTGTCATGTAATCTATGGTCTGGTGGGCCTGAAAACACACAGTAAGATCACTCTTGTTGTGAGAAGAGAAGAAAACGGGATCCGCAGATATGTGCATCTGGCAACCGGAAACTATAACGATTCCACAGCCAAGCTTTATACAGACTGTGGTATATTTACCTGTGACGAACGGTTTGGAGAGGATGCAACTGCTGTGTTCAACATGCTTTCCGGATATTCCGAGCCGAAGCGCTGGAATCGCCTGATCGTTGCACCGATCTGGATGAAGGACCGTTTTGTAAAAATGATCGAAAGAGAAGCGGAGCATGCGAAAAAGGGAGAAGAGGCTCACATTGCGGCAAAGATGAATTCTCTGTGTGACCCTGAGATCATTGCAGCGCTGTATTATGCTTCTTCCTGTGGTGTCAGGATCGATCTTCTGATCCGCGGCATCTGCTGCCTGAAGGTGGGCATTCCGGGTATCAGCGAAAATATCCACGTGCGTTCGATCGTCGGTAATTTCCTGGAGCACAGCCGTATTTTCTATTTCCGCAATGGCGGTTCCGATGAAATCTATATGGGAAGTGCGGACTGGATGCCACGTAACCTTGACCGTCGTGTGGAGATTGTTTTTCCTGTGGAAGATGAGCGGATCAAGGAAGAGATCATGCATGTGTTGGATCTGGAATTCCGTGACAATGTAAAAGCACATATCCTGCAGCCCTCCGGTTTGTATGAGAAGCAGGACAAACGTGGCAAAACGCTGATAAATTCCCAGATGGAATTTTGCAGGGAGGCTACCGAGCGGGCAAAGGCAGCAAAAAGGAGAAAAAGAAAAGAAGAGAGTTTTCGTACCGGCTGAACCGGCGGAGGATATTATAAAATAGTAAAAGAAAAGGACAGCCTGTCATATCAATTTATGATACAGCTGTCCTTAAATAATGTTCTCAAAGATTATCCATATTACGTCAATACTGCATGATATTCAGAAAACCTGACAGCATGCGGGCGTTTCTAATAACACTTCTTGCAGGCTTTATACCCTGCAGCTTCAGCCTGGGAGCGTGTCATCTCTGTGGCATTATCCGGATTCATATTTCCACAGTTAGGGATCCGGTGGTACTTGCTTCCGGTAGCGGAGATCCAGACCATATCACCCACTGGCTCCGGATCGGCCTGCACTCCGGTCTGAGGATCTGCAGCAGCCGAATCAGAAGATCCATAGCCGGACGCACCGGAATCCTTATAAACGGAGGAAGGCTGTGTGCCGGTATCCGATTCATCTCCAGCAGAATAATCATTACAGGGACTCTGGTTCCACTGGATATTGTTTCCGTCGCTGACTGCGATCACCGTACCCTGCTCATCAGTACGAAATACCTGTATTCCCATATCCGCAAGCTTATCCATGGTATCCTTATGAGGATGTCCGTAGGAATTGCCGGCGCCGCAGCTGATCACTGCATATTCCGGAACAGTCTTCTGAAGCAGATCAGGTGGTGGCAGTGGCAGAACCGTGATGTCCCGGAACGATCACATCGCAGGAAAGATCAAGTCCCAGATCACAGATCGCTTCCTCCCCGGCAGATTCTGCATCCCCAGTAAAAAGAAAATGGTTATTTCCGTTTTCCAGCCGGATCGCAACAGAATTGTCGTTATCGTTGCTGCTGATCGATTGAGGAGAAAGCACCGTAAATTTTCCGCCTCCGAAAGTAAAATCCGTTCCGGGCTCCGGATGCTGCACAGTTAATCCCTGAGCGGCAACACTGTTTTCAAAAGATTGATAGATCTTTGTATCCTGTACATAATCTGCACCGATCACATTTTTTACGGAAAAGCTGTCCAGGCATCCTACAAGACCAGCACATGGTCCTCGTCATAATGGGAGGAGATCATATAGTCAATGATGGAAATATTCTGTTTCTGCAGATAGGAAACCACGAAACTGGAATGTCCTCGGTCACCGCCGTCATACAGGAGATTCTGCCCTGTGACTGGACCAGGATCGAAAGCCCCTGCCCTACATCCAGAAAGTGTACAGCCATTGTTGTGTCAGCAGAAGCAGCCTCGGCTGTGTAAGCAGCAGAGGGAACTCCTGCGACTGTTAGCAGAACAAGCAGCAGAGAAAGAAAAAATGTCTGCAGCTTTCTGCGAAAAGAATGTTTGTGATGCATGAGAAGTCACCCCTTATCTTAAGTATTTTCAGGGGAAATTATAAAACAGAAGAGAAAGAAATGCAAAATAATATATGTGAAAATACAGAAAACAGATAAACAGGAAGAACGAAATTTTTATATGCAATGTTCAGAGCAAAGTTTGAAAGCAATAACAGGAAAAAGTGAAGTAGAAACAATCACAAAAAAGCAGTCAGAATAAAAATCCTAACTGCTTTCAGTTGATAGCCAGTACGGGAATCGAACCCGTGTTTCCGCCGTGAGAGGCGGCGTCTTAGCCCCTTGACCAACTGGCCATATTCCATTTGTGTCGTTTGTCTCTTGATTTCTGTTGTTTCCCGCTAACCGACTTCGTTAGTATATAATACTTTTTTACAAAATGCAAGCTACTTTTTTTACTTTTTTGAAAAAAATTTTCACCCATGTTTTTATCTTCCGAAACTTTGCCCCATGTTAGAGAACGGCTAAGA
>ENA-OQLB01000469-OQLB01000469.1-human-gut-metagenome-genome-assembly--contig:-NODE-469-length-22954-cov-4.145924_pt1 | contig 22954 bp, 18 predicted proteins | sample MGYA00242656_ERZ504813 | MGnify/ENA primary metagenome ERZ504813 (study PRJEB26092, sample SAMD00036388) | human gut metagenome | host: Homo sapiens | study: EMG produced TPA metagenomics assembly of... | reverse complement strand
TCAGTGCAGTTAATGCCTTCTGAAGCCAGTGGATGTCGTAATTATCAGGGGATAGCATGGTATCGCAAACGTTTTTGTTGTGCCTGAAGCTTCCGAAGGAAAGGATGTGTCAATTCACTTTGAAGCCGCTATGGGTAAACAAGTGCTTTATTTGAATGGAGATAAAGTAGGTGAACATCAGGGAGGCTATCTTCCATTTAACTTGAACCTTACCGATCAGGGAGTTGTTGCTGGAGACACTTGTGTGGTTGCTGTAATGGTAGATAACAGTAATGATAAGACTTTTCCACCGGGAAAGCCTCAGTATACACTCGACTTTTCTTATCATGGTGGAATTTATCGTGATGTATGGTTGATTAGTAAGGGGCGTACAGCGCTGACCGATGCTGTTGAGGCAAATCGTGTGGCGGGTGGAGGCGTATTTGTCCATGCTGAAAATATCAGTGAACAACATGCGGAAGTGGTAGTGAAGAGTGAAGTGGAGAATAAAGAGAATAGGAATCGTACAGTGACAATAGAACTGTATTAGTTGATGCAGGCCAACGTATTGTTGGAAAAAACGTCGTAAACTAGCTCTGAAAGCCGGTGAAGTTGGAACAGTGGAACAGCGGTTGGCAGTGCGCAAACCCAAACTTTGGACACCGGAAACGCCCTATCTATATCATGTTCAGACTCGCGTATTGGATGGCGGTATATTGCTGGATGGCGGTGTGACGCGCATCGGTATCCGTTCTTTTGTTTTTGATGCAGAGAAAGGACTTATCTTAAATGGGAAACCTTATGGGCAGTTAGTGGGTGCTAACCGGCATCAGGATTTTGCTTATGTGGGTAATGCACTTCCCAATTCGCAACAATGGCGTGATGCCAAGCGGTTGCGTGATGCCGGCTGTACTGTTATTCGTACGGCCCATTATCCGCAAGATCCTTCTTTTATGGATGCTTGTGATGAATTGGGACTTTTCGTGATTGTTGCTACGCCAGGATGGCAGTATTGGAATAAAGACCCTAAGTTCGCTCAGTTGGTGCACAGAAATACGCGTGAGATTATTCGTCGTGACCGTAACCACCCCTCAGTATTGATGTGGGAACCTATCTTGAATGAAACGTCTTATCCTCTTGATTTTGCTCTTGAAGCGTTGGAGATAACTAAAGATGAATATCCTTATGAAGGTCGCCCGGTAGCGGCTGCAGATGTACATTCAGCGGGTGTGGCCGAGCATTATGACGTGGTTTACGGCTGGCCGGGTGATGATGAGAAGTCTGGCCGTCCCAAACAGTGTATTTTTACTCGTGAGTTTGGTGAGAATGTGATGATTGGTATGCTCACAACAATAACAATCGTGCTTGCCGCGGTTGGGGAGAACGTCCGCAGTTAGTGCAAGCTCTCTCTTTGGCTAAAAGCTATGATGAAATGTATCGAACTACCGGACAGTTTATCGGTGGTGCACAGTGGCATCCTTTTGATCATCAGCGCGGTTATCATCCTGATCCTTATTTCGGCGGAATTTATGATGCTTTCCGTCAACCGAAATATGCTTATGAAATGTTCCGCAGTCAGTCGCCGGCCCACTTGAACCATCCGATTGCCGAAAGTGGTCCCATGATATATATTGCACATGAGATGTCACCTTTCAGTGATGCTGATGTAGTGGTGTTCAGTAATTGTGACTCTGTTCGCCTTTCCGTATATGATGGTACAAAGAGTTGGGTTCTGCCTGTGGTACATGCCAAGGGGCACATGCCCAATGCACCTGTAGTATTCAAGAACGTGTGGAACTTTTGGGAAGCACGTGAGTTTAGCTATAAACAAAAGAATTGGCAGAAGGTGAATATGGTGGCGGAAGGTATTATTGACGGAAAAGTAGTATGTACAACTAAGCGCATGCCTTCGCGTCGTAGTACTAACTGCGTTTGAAGTTGGATACTGAAGGCAAGCAATTGGTGGCGGACGGTTCAGACTTTATTGTTGTGGTAGCAGAAGTGACAGATGATAGTGGTAATGTTCGTCGGTTGGCAAAGGAGAATATTGTATTTTCCATTGAAGGCGAAGGTGAAATAATTGGAGATGCTTCCATTCATGCCAATCCTCGTCCGGTTGAGTTCGGAACAGCCCCTTTGTTGGTGCGTTCTACTGGTAGGGCCGGTAAGGTAAAGGTGACTGCTCGCGTACAATTTGAAGGAACTCATGCTCCTGCATCAGCCGAAATAGAGTTTGAATCCATTCCTTGCCAATTGCCATTCTGTCATATAGAACAGCAACAGGATAGTGTTCTAAAACGGGTTGTGTCGGATCGTGAACAGGATTCAGTTAATAGCCGTAGATTCTCTGAAGAGGAAAAGAAACAAATGTTGGATGAAGTGGAAAAGCAACAGACGGAATTTGGTATAGGAAAATAGTTTTATACTCTTTAAAAAGTGCCACATGGCAAGTCGCTGATGTGGCACTTTTCGCCTTGTAAGTAACTTTGTAAACCTTATGATTTTTACTTTCGGATTCTTTTTGTATTTTTGCACTTAACGTCTGGAAATGCAAGAAGCTTGTGGATGGTCGTTGTTACAGTCAGTTTACGTTCTCTTGAGTTTTTTGCAAAGATAAGAATTTTGAGAATTGATTTTCCCTAAGTCAAAGCCGTTTTTAAGAGGGACAAATGAACTTTATCTTTGTATTAGAAGAATTACCTTGTTTAACATTCATTGGAGATCTAATATTATGAAATATTTGTTAACTCTTTTTCTGTCGCTTTTGTCATGTTTACTTGTAGCACAAAATGTTATAGTGGAACACTATTCGAAAAATCAGGGGCTGCTTAATAATATGGTTAGCATGACAGAGAAAGATTCTGATGGCTTTATGTGGTTTGCCACCTGGTACGGACTATGTCGCTTTGATGGAGAAAAGGTACTTACATATAACCATTACCAATTGGATCATGATGTGCCTCCTCGGAAGATACAATATATCATTGATGATGCCAAAGGCTTCATTTGGATAAAGACTATCGACCATAAACTCTATCTTTTGATAAAAAGAAAGAATGTTTTAAGGCAGTCTATGGCAATATTAAAAGGTTTGTGGCAAATGTTCAGGTTATTAAACTGCAACGGGCTTTTGATGACTATGTGTTATTACTTACCAAAGATAAGAATCTTTTTCTGGCCCGGGTAGATGAGCAGGGAAAGGTACAGATAGAGTTACTTTTTGAAGCTAAAGATTATATTGACTCTTCCAACTATATGTTGAAGAGCAATCTGTTTTTTGAAAATAATGCGTATATTGGTTGGATCGGTGTAGATTATAAGATAAATGTTCTTCCTAAAGGAGAGGCTTTGAAGGGAAAACCTGCTGACTTCTTTCTGAATCAAGTGAAGCTTAATTCGGGAAGTAACTTTTCATCCAGTGTCATTCAGGACAAACTGATGTGGTTGGGTACCAGTGACGGCTATTTTTATTGTATAGACAGTGAGAAGGGTAATGTAACCCGGCATTATATACCTCAGAATATGGGGCGGTGACTGATATATTGACTACATCGGCAAAGGCGCTATATGTGTCGGTTGCAAATAAGGGAGTTTTTGAATATTCTCCTGATAAACGAAAGTCGAAAAAAATTAATGTGGACGTTAATGAACGATTAGTTAGCCATTCGTTTATTGATAGTTATAATAAACTATGGTTTCATGAAAACGAACGGGCTGTTGTTTATTATGATCCTGTGACTAATAAGTCGCGCAGATATCCTTTTTCGGTATCCGGTAAAATAACGTCTTTTATCGTTGAAGATGCCGGTGAGCAGGGCGTTCTGTTTCTTTCACCGGCAGGTGAAGCCCTTTTTTTTGATAGGGACAATTTGACAATGTGTTCTATCAATCAGATAAAGTCTATCATGGATGTTTCGCCAAATCAACTTTTTTTTCATTTCTTTATAGACGATGAGGGTACTGTATGGCTTTCGTCAACAGAAAAGGGCGTTTATCATGTCTATTTCCCTAAAAAGCAGTTTCGTACCCTTGTCTTGCCTGTAACAAATAAGGCGGCGGGAAAAGATGATGCAGGCGTACGTGCTTGTTTTCAGAGCGTAATGGAGATATTTGGGTCGGAAATCGTATGAAGGATGTATTCCGGTTTGATTCAAAAGGGTATTTGGTGCAGACTTATCCTGCCTATGAAGAGCTTTTTGGAGCAGTTTATCATGTAATGGAGGATGATAAAGGAAATCTTTGGTTTGCTACTAAGGGCGATGGCTTGGTAAAGTTGACGCCTGATGTCAAAGCGAAATATGGCTATCGTTTCCAGCGGTTCAAACATAATCCCTCTGACAATACTTCGCTTAGCGGAGACAAAATCTATTATACCTATCAAGATAGCCATAAACGTATTTGGGTATGTACACTTGACGGTGGTCTTAACCTGTTGCATGAACAGGGCGGGAGCATTACTTTTTTTAATGATCGGAACGGATTCATAAACTATTCTGCTTATGGGCTCCCTATGGAGGTGCGCAATATTGTAGAAGATAAGGAGGGACGTATGTGGGTCGGTACGATGGATGGGCTGATCTCTTTCGATGGCAATTTCAGCAATGTGTCGGATATTAAATTTGAAGCTTATCGTGGCAGAATGCGGAGGGCTTATGCTGATAGTGATGTATGCCAACTATATAAAGACAGTAAGGATACTGTATGGGCCAGTGTCTTTGGTGGAGGATTAAATAAGCTGGTAGGTTATGATGAAGAGAAACATGAACCGGAATTTGTTGCTTATGAACTTGTGGGAAACTTGAAAAATGAAGTAATTACTTCCATTATAGAAGATAGGCATGGTATGTTATGGTTAGGGACGAAATTAGGGGTCGTTTGTTTTGATCGGCAAACCGGTAACTTTCGTACTTATACCCATTATGATGGCTTTCCTGACTTTGAACTAGAGGAAGGAGGCGTGTGTACTCCGACCGGTGAAATCTGGATGGGGGGAACAAAAGGAATCATTATTTTTCATCCTGATGAATTGAAGGAAGTGGATAGAACCAGTAAAACATTCATTGTTAATTGTCAAATAGGAAATCAGGATATTCGCTTGGTAGACAATCCTTCGATTGTGGACCGTTCTATTTCTTATGTTGATGAAATAAAGCTTAACCATGATCAGTCAATGTTTTCTTTCGAATTTGTAACACTGAGTTATGTAGACCGTAATAGCATCAGTTATCGTTATATTCTGGAAGGCTATGAGGAGCAATGGCATTTTAATGGCGTTAATCGTCTTGCTTCGTATACGAATGTTCCTTCGGGCAATTATGTATTCAGGGTACAAGCGATGGATGATAATGGCGTTGACTCTTTTTCGGAGTGTAAAATGCGGGTGATCATTCGTCCTCCTTGGTGGGCCACTTGGTGGGCTTACGTTATCTATGTTTTATTAGGTGTGGGAATTCTCTATATGGGTATCCGTCTTTCTATATTTCTGATACGGATGAGAAATAATGTGTATATTGACCAGCGTTTGTCGGAATTGAAAATACGTTTTTTCACCAATGTGTCGCACGAGTTGCGTACGCCACTCACACTGATACAAGGTCCCATACAGGAATTGAAAACAGAGGCACTGTCTGTCAAAGGGAAAAAGTATGTGGAGTTGATGGAAAAGAATACTTTGCACATGTTGAAGTTGGTAAATCAGATTCTTGATTTCCGCAAGATCCAGAATGGAAAGATGCGCCTGCATGTTTCATGCTTCAATCTTACCGAACTACTTGCTTTTTTCGAAAAGGAGTTTATGATAATGGCAGAAGAAAAGGCGATAAATTTACAATTCTGTCCGGAAGTAGAGGAGCTTATGGTATGGGGCGATAAGGAGAGATTAGGAACTGTGGTACGTAACTTACTCTCGAATGCTTTTAAGTTTACTTCCTCCGGAGGTTCAATTAGGATTGTTTCCGGTTTAGCAGAAGATGGTAAACATTGTTTTATTCGTGTGGAAGACACCGGAGTAGGAATTCCTCAAAATAAACTGACCGAAATATTCGGTCGTTTCTCACAGGCTGATAATGCAAAAGGAGCTTATTATCAAGGTACCGGTATCGGGCTGGCTCTTTCGAAAGAAATTGTAGAATTGCATCATGGCGAGATATTTGCCGCCAATGGTAAGCAAGGTGCACAATTTACGGTATGGCTGCTATTGGGCAAAGAACAGTACAAGGAGAATGAGGTGGATTTTTATTTGGATGAACAGGTTGTAAAGGAAGTGCCTGACTGTAATGAACGGGTGGCTGATGAAAAGAACGGTGATGCTTCCTTATTGCCTAGCGTGCTTGTAGTGGATGATAATGTTGATTTGTGTAATATGTTGAAGTTGCAGCTTGAGGATAGGTTTAATATTCATTTGGCACATGATGGAGTGGAGGGACTCAAGATGGTGAACTTTCATCATCCTGATGTCGTGGTGACCGACCAAATGATGCCTTGCATGGACGGTATGGAAATGCTTAAACGTATTCGTGGCGATTTTCAAGTAAGTCACATACCGGTGATTATGCTTACTGCAAAGGGAGATGAGGATAGCAAGATACAAGCTATATCCCAAGGGGCTAATGCTTATATTGTGAAGCCTTTCAGTAAGGATTATCTGGTTGTACGTATTGAACAGCTATTAGGTGAACGTAAGCGGTTCCGCGAGCAAATGTGTGGTGATAATGGGGAGATGAATGATAAAGTCGAGCTTTCGGATAATTATGCAGGTTATTTGGAAAAGAAAGATTTGGATTTTATAGAGAAGATTCATCAAGTGGTTGAGGTAAATATGGAAAACAGTGACTTCAATATCGACACCATAGCGGCTTCTATCGGTTTGAGCCGTTCTGCTTTCTTTAAGAAACTCAAGAGCCTTACGGGGTTGGCTCCGGTCGATTGGGTGAAAGAAATACGGTTGAACAAGTCTGTCGAACTTATTAAGAAGACAGATTTATCTATCTCCGAAATAGCTTTTGCTGTGGGATTCAATGATTCCGGTTATTTTAGCAAATGTTTCCGTAAAAAGTACAACCAGACTCCGCGTGAATATATAAATGCATATCGGGGAAAGAAATAAAGAGTACAAAGTATTCCTCTCAAACGTCTTCTTGTCAGCTTAGATATAAAATATTAATAGACATGAAGAATTCACTAACACGTACTTTATGTACGGTGGTTTTTGTAGCAAGTGCAGCATCTGCCTGGGCTCAATATCCCACAATTCCTGCTGCTGAAAAAGCGCGTGGCGAAAGAATACAAGCCGAGATAAATCGTCTTTCTGACGAGGCTTGGCAACGCGCTTTACCGGTTGTAATGTCAGAGGCAGCTAAAGGGCGTCCTTACGTTCCTTGGGCAAGTAAACCTTCCGACTTGAAGCAAGCTAAGATTCCGGCTTTTCCCGGAGCGGAAGGAGGCGGTGCCTATACGCCCGGCGGACGTGGCGGCAAGATAATTGTTGTAACTTCTTTAGCAGATCGCGGGCCGGGTACATTGCGCGAAGCTTGTGAAACAGGTGGTGCCCGTATTGTTGTGTTTAATGTGGCTGGTGTGATCAAATTGGAGTCACCTATTAATGTGCGTGCCCCTTACATAACGATTGCAGGGCAGACAGCTCCCGGAGACGGTATCTGTGTGACAGGGGCTTCTTTCCTGCTTGATACACATGATATTATTATCCGTCATATGCGTTTCCGGCGTGGGGAACAGGATGTATTGTTCCGGGATGATGCCTTGGGTGGTAATTGCGTGGGCAATGTTATCATAGACCATGTCTCTGCCAGTTGGGGATTGGATGAGAATATGTCGCTCTATCGTCATGTGTACGATCGCAGGGCAGATGGGGGATACACTAAACTGCCTACTGTGAACATCACAATTCAGAACTCTATGTTTACTGAAGCGCTTGATTGTTATAATCATGCGTTCGGTGCAACGATCGGCGGTCATAACAGCATGTTCTGCCGTAATCTCTTTGCTTCGAATATCAGCCGGAATTGCTCGATCGGTATGGATGGTGATTTTAACTTTGTTAATAATATCACCTATAACTGGTGGAATCGTTCTATTGACGGTGGTGATAACAAGAGTTTGCTCAATATCATCAATAATAACTTTAAGCCGGGTCCCATAACTCCGCTTGATAAGCCTATCAGCTATCGTATTGTGAAGCCGGAAGCAGGACGTGCCAAAGAGTTTAAAGATGTATATGGAAAAGCTTATGTGAATGGCAATATTGTCCATGGGAACAAGCGTGTGACAGCAGATAACTGGGATGGCGGCGTACAGCTCCGGTATCTGAAGATAAGATGGAAGAAACACTGGCTAAGATTAAGATGGACAAGCCGTTTGATATGCCTCATGTAACTATAATGGATGCGAAAAAAGCCTATAATTATGTGCTGAGCCATGTTGGGGCCACTTTCCCAAAACGTGATGCCGTAGATCACCGTATGGTGAAAAGCGTAAAAACCGGTAAAGCTATTTATGCTAAAGATGCTGCCAATTATGAATTCGTGCCAACGACAGTGAAGCGGCGCTTGCCGGTTGATTCCTATAAGAAAGGCATCATTACGGATCCCCGTCAAGTTGGTGGTCTGCCTGAGTACAAGGGTACTCCTGTACTTGATACCGATGGTGATGGAATGCCTGATGCTTGGGAAGAGAAATATGGACTCAATCCCAATGATGCTTCTGATGCTATACAGGATATAAACGGTGACGGCTACAATAATATTGAGAAATACATTAACGGCATTGATCCCACAAAGAAAATTGATTGGACTGATTTGAAGAACAATCATGATACGCTTGAAGGTAAAAAGAAACTTTTTTAAGATGTTATGAACAGACTTTTTTTTCTAACCTTATTGTTAACTGCTTCGCTCTCAGTGAGGGCGCAGCAGTTTCCCCTTTCTGTAAAAGAGGGAAAAATAACTTACCATGCAGATAAACAGGGAAATCGTATTCCCGACTATTCTTCGTGTGGTTATGAGAACAGCAATAAGCCTATTCCCGATGTGGAAAACCGGGTTTTTGTATCTTGGCAGGAAGGTGATTGTTCCGCCCGTATTCAGCAGGCAATCGACTATGTTTCTATTCTGAAACCTGATGCGCAGGGATTCAGAGGGGCGGTACTTTTGGATGAAGGTACTTTCTGTTTACATCAGCCATTGCGTCTAACTACTTCCGGGGTAGTCCTTCGCGGGATTCATCGCGACAGGACTATACTCAAAAAAATGGGGACAGATCGTGGCGCCGCTATTTATGTAGAGGGGAATAACGATCTTCTGATTACCGATACGCTCCAGATAACCAATGACTATCTGGCGTGCAATAGTACTAAAATTGCAGTGAACGGTAAAGTGGAACAGGGTGAAGAGATCATGGTTTATCGTCCTTCAACCAAAGCGTGGATTGATTTACTGGATTGTGATCATTTCGGTGGCGGACTTGGTTATCTTGGCTGGAAACCCGGTGACATTGATCTTCGTTGGATGCGTACCGTAGCTGATGTAAATGGAATGGAAATCACGCTCGATGCGCCGTTGACAATGGCAATTGACAAGCAACTGGGGGCGCCTCTCTTATTGCGGTATGAGTGGAAAGGACGCATTGAACGCATTGGTGTAGAGATCTTACGATAGATTCCGACTACGACACTTGTTATCCTATGGATGAAGATCATTGTTGGGAAGGCGTTTATATGGATAATGCTACTAATTGTTGGGTGCGCCGTTTAAGTTTCCGTCATTTGGCCGGTAGTGCGGTGGTGTTGCAGAAAACGACCTCAAAGGTAACAGTAGAAGATTGTGTATCTACGGAACCTGTCAGTGAGATAGCGGGACATCGCCGCTGGACATTCCATACGCGCGGTCAACAGACTCTCTTTCAGCGATGCTTTTCATCGAAAGGTATTCATGATTTTTCTGCAGGTGCTTTGGCAGCCGGACCGAATGCATTTGTACAGTGTGAGGCATCTGAGGCATTAGGGTTCAGCGGTTCGGTGGGCTCTTGGGCTTGCGGACTGCTTTTTGATGTGGTGGATATAGACGGACACATGCTCTCTTTCAGTAATCATGGACAAGACATGTATGGACTGGGCTGGAATGCTTCGAACAGTATGTTTTGGCAATGCACAGCCGCCGAAATTGAGTGCTATTCTCCTGCTGTCGATGCCCGTAATTATGCTTATGGTTGTTGGTCTGCTTTCAAAGGCAATGGTGAGTGGGGCGAGTCCAATAATCATGTGTCCCCTCGCAGTCTGTTCTATGCGCAGTTGCAGGAACGTATGCAAATGGGCGATATGGGTGAGATGGAACCAAACCAACTCGAATGTCAGGCGCGTATTCTGCCGCGTGCCGTAAATGCCAGTAGCAGTCCCACTGTCGAAAAGGCTATGCAGTTGGCTCGCGAGGCCTACTCTCCTTTGCTTACTTTGCGTTCTTGGATAGAGAAGGCCCCTTATACGGCTTCTGTGTCTTCTGTAGGATTAATGACGGTAGATGCTTTGAAGCCTGCTCATTTGAAACAGATTATGAATCTGCGTCGGCTGCAGAAACGTCCGGAGAAAACACAGGATGTTCCTCAGTTTGCATTGAATAAGGGAGTCTTATCGGTGAACGGCGCTCTTCTTGCAGGTGGCAAACTTGATGTGCAATGGTGGAATGGGTGGCTCAAGGAGAACCGTATCCATAGCTATAAGCCTCATGTGACCCGTTTTGTCCCCGGGCGTGAAGGTTTCGCTTATACGGACCGTATAGACTCTACTGTGAATTATATGAAACGCAACAATCTGGTTGTGCTCGATCATAATTATGGTCTTTGGCTCGACCGCCGTCGGGATGATCATGAACGTATCCGGCGTCGGAACGCCGATTCGTGGGCTCCTTTCTATGAACAGCCTTTTGCGCGTAGCGGGCAAGGAAAAGCTTGGGATGGATTGACTAAGTATGATCTGACCCGTCCTAACCGTTGGTATTGGAGCCGTTTGCGACAGTTTGCCGAGAAAGGTGCTGAACAAGGAGTGTTGCTCTACCACGAGAATTACTTTCAGCACAACATATTGGAAGCAGGCGCGCATTGGGTAGATAGCCCTTGGCGTAGTGCCAATAATATCAATAATACAGGTTTTGCAGAGCCTGTCAATTTTGCCGGTGATAAGCGGATCTTTGTAGCAGACATGTTTTATGATGTGACTCATCCTGTGCGCCGCCAGCTTCATCGCCAGTATATTCGTACGTGTTTGAATGAGTTGGCAGACTTACCTAATGTAGTTCAGCTTGTCAGTAGCGAATATACGGGTCCGCTTCATTTTGTGCAGTTTTGGATTGACGTAATTGCGGAATGGGAGGCTGAAACCGGTAAGGACGCTCTCGTGGCACTGAGTGCTACAAAAGATGTGCAAGATGCTATATTGGATGATCCGGTGCGTAGTAAGATTGTTGATATTATTGACATACGTTATTGGCATTACAATACAAAAGAGCTATATGCTCCTAAAGGTGGAGTGAATTTGGCGCCTCGCCAGCATGCCCGTAAAATGAGAGTGGGAAAGGTGACTTATGCCGAGGCTTATCGTGCCGTAAGCGAGTATCGGCTTCGCTATCCTGAAAAGGCTGTGACTTATTATGCGCAAAACTATCCGGCAATGGCATGGGCAGTAGCTATGGCCGGTGGTTCTTGTCCGCAAATAAAAGGTGTGAGTGAAGAGTTGTTGCAAGCGTTTGCCCGGACTGTTCCAATGGAACGAAAGGCGGGTGATGTTTGTGAAATGGTAAAATCTGATACGGATATTATCATATATTCCCATTCGAAATCAAAATTTACCATTCCTGTGGCGGCAGGTAAATACATGCTGAAACAAGTGAATGTAGAGACTGGTGAAGAAAGATTGATTAGTAATAAGTTGAAAATCAGTGGTGAATATGAAATTCTTGGTGCTTCTCAAGAAGAGTGTGTTTATTGGTTGCATCGGTTGTAGTCAATGTTTTATATAGTGGGAGGGGAGTTCTGAGGCAGGCTCCCCTTCTTTGTTATGGTAATAATTGTTTTTTGTATGTAATTTCTTTGCGTTATCTGTATTTTCTTATTATAGACGAATTATTACCGTTCTTCTGTTATAGGGCTGTTTATATTTGCATCGTTGGAATGGGGAATTGCCAGACCAGAATATCAACCTATAAATAACAGCTATGACGAACTCAGATTTTATAGAACAAACCCGATTGTTGGTAGCCCGCACGCAACAGGGGGATCACAAATCTTTCGCGCAACTTTATGATATGTATGTCAATCAACTCTTCAATTTTGGCTTGCGCCTAACAACGGATCGCGAGTTACTTAAGGATTGTATACATGACGTATTTGTTAAAATTTATGTTAAGCGTGAAGAACTGAGTGAAGTAGTTAATTTCCGTTCTTATCTTTTTATCTCTCTCAAAAACCGGATATGTGACGAGTTGCGTCGTTTGGTGTTCGGCAGCGATGTCCAGGTGGACAGTCTTCAACGTGTGGCTGAAGACGTCGATGTAGAGGAGGATTACTTGCGTCATGAAGCTGAGTTTTTTCAGAGTGTGAAGGTTGAGTCATTGCTGCGTCAGCTTTCTAAGCGCCAGCGCCAAGCTATTACCTTATATTATATGGAAGAAAAGAAATACGAGGATATTTGCGTGATTATGGACATGAATTACCAGTCTGTCAGAAACCTTGTGTGTCGAAGCTTGAATCGTTTGCGTGAATTGGCAATGGCTGTCTGATCTCGTTGTATTGTTCGTCCGGTTATCTCATTCTTACAACCTCATTTGTCTTCTTTTTACACCGCCAGTCCGGTGCTGCCTATTCCTGTCCAGAGTACTTTCAGGAGAGGGGGTAATTCAGTATACGATTGAATGGCATTCAGTATACGGGTTCACCAGTAAAAGTATGTGGTTTCATTCGATGCTTAAAGCTATATCTTCAACCATAAAACAATGAAGAAAAACAGAGATTCTGTCATCACTCAACACAATATGCCTTTATCCCTTTACCAGAGAAGGGTACAGGAGCAACGACATGGGTGATGACAAGGTGACGACAAACGTTTGTCATCACCTTAAATGCTTCCTCTTTTGAGGTTTCCTGCCACATAACTTATTTATAATCTGATGCTTTTGTCAGCAATCTCCTGTTTCTCCGTATCTTGCTGAAATTAGCCCGCATTAGGGATAAAAGCACTCATTCCTTTGCTTTTCATCCCAAACATGCAAGATAAATGTACTTTTACCCGGTTGCTTTTATACTTTTCAAGCAGATGTAATGCCGCTATGTACCTTGATAAACTCCGTTTTCCAATTGCGAACCGGGCGGTTGCCTATTGCGGGCTGTGCAGCCCGCAGGTGGAAACCCTACAGCCCGCAATTGGAAAACAAGGCTTTTGTTGAAGTGCAGCTACATTTATCCGGTATCTTTTCGATATAATACAGCCGGGAAAATGATATTTAGGACATAGGTTCGGGCTCTCCTCTTCCTGCGGTTATGAATCTTTTCACCGCAAAGAAACGAGCCCATTTAGCTCCTGATATTCCTGATATGAATTAATTGTGAACAGTTATTTATTGGAGATGTAGGTTTAAGCATCGAATGAAACCACATACTTTTACGGGTGAGCCAGTATACGACCGAATGAGTTCGGTATATGGCTGAAAATTATCCGTCCTCTCAATGTAAAATTAGTGGATTTCGTTTCATTTCCAGAAAGCAAGTATAGCCGGGAACAGGTAACGGCTGTGTCTTGGGTCCTTTCCTTGGGGACGCCTTCCATTGTCTTTATCAGATAAGAAACGATAGCTTTCTATAATTTTATCTCTTCATTAACTCCCATTCCACTGATGCCATTATAAATGAACCGATGGCTTTTCCCTCATTCTCAGTGATAGTGACATCCTTGCCTGTCAAATAGTAGTTTATTGTACCTGTGCGTGAAGGACTGTTTTTAGGACCTAAGCCAGCTGAGGCGCATACTTGGATGATATGTGTTTTGTTGCCCTCTTGGCGCACAAACTGCTTCAATATTCCGTTGTAGGCCTTTTCTGCTACGGGGAGATATTCATCTTTGTCAAGCAGACCCAAGCGTATGCCTTTCAAAAAGGCATAAGTAAAGATTGCCGAAGCGGAAGATTCCAGGTAATTGGGTTGCGTGCCTACATTATATACTTTGCCGCTTATGGTATCACCTTTTCCGTCGGCTGCCATTGAGTGGTCGTATTGTAGCAGTTGATACCATACGCCGCTTTTCGGATCCTGCCAACGCTTCAGTCCGGCTGCTACTTCATTCAGAATCCGGTACATCGCCGGATAGTCTGCGTGTTCGCGTGGCATAAACTCCAATACATCTACCAGGGCGGCTATGTACCAGCCCATACTTCTTGCCCAGAATTCGGGGCTGCATCCTTTGAACTTGCCGTCCTGTTGGGCCCAGAAAGAATTTTCATCTTCAGGAGTTGCAGTCCAGGCATGATAGTTCAGCTGCTTTTCGGCATTATATGAGTATTGGTGAATTGTTTTAAATTGCAGTGCTATGTCACTCCAGCTTTCGTTGTTGTCCTTCGTGTCCTCTTTCCCAAACTTGGCTTGCCATTGCGCGTAGATGGGTGAGCCCATGAAAAGCCCGTCCAACCATACTTGATTGGGGTATACAGCCTTGTGGAAAAAGCAGCCGGCACCCGGAAGCGGTGCTTTGATGCGGCTATGATCATACTTCAGCCGGTTGCGTATGAGAGTGGCGGCAGTCTTGTATTTGCTCGCTTCCAAAGTATCTCCCTGCCGCATTTCTTCTTCATAAAGTCCGAAGAAGATATTTCCTGCGGGCAAATCGTCAATGTTACTGGGACGCAGGGCGTCTTTACCTTTCTTATTGTGAATGAAAGTGCCGTCTTCATTGAGGCTGTTGTCCGCAAACGCTTTGACGGCATCATAATAGGCTTTCTTTTCCGGATAGGCACTCCAGGCTTTCAGAACAGAATGAGCGACTAAGCCTGATACATAATCCCAGCCGGTTGTGTCGAGTTTGGCCTGATGGTGTCTGTTGCAGTAAAAATCGCCTAAGCCGTGTGTCTCTACCATCATTTGCGAGTAGATCGGTTCGCACTTTTCTTTTTTAGCCGGACTGCAGCTTATCAGGAGCAGTATCGGCCATAAATAGTGATGTTTCATATATTATTATCTGCCATGTAAATCGTATAGTTTCAGAGAATAAGCTATGTCCTCCTTGACTTCAAGCTGTTCTTGCTTGGTCATCAAGGGTGCTTCCCGGTCCAATCCCTCCAAGATAGTTTTGGCTGCAAAAGCTTCTTCCAAGGAATCTCCGTAATTGTTCCGCAACCATTGCTCTATGTCGATAGATGGTTGCGGATAATTACCGAGAATCTTCTCCAAAAAGATGTCATCCGTCAGCAAATCTGCTACGCTTCCTAATACCATTGTCTTTCTTTGTTTAACTAAATATGCAAATTTACACATAATGACGGTCGAAAATAATTGTTGTACTCATGTTGATAGGCGAGGTTGACAACTTATAACATTCTTGCTTGTATGGCGGGTACAGAAGTGCTGTGTATCCGTCTTTTTTATAGGTATATTTATTGGATAATGGTATGATGAAAATGAACATATTCTTTATTTCTCTTTTTTTATTGAGTGCGCCGGCCGTATCTCAGGTTGTGAAAGCTGATAATTTCTCTCATGACTGGGAGAATCATCATGTGCTGCACATAAATCGGTTACCTGCTCGTGCTGCTTTTGTCCCTTATCGGCAGAAGGTAGGCGACAGTAGTTATTCCCTTAACGGAGAGTGGAAATTTCGCTGGACTCCGGTGCCTGACGAACGTATCTTTGACTTTTACCGGACGGAATTCGATGATTCGGGGTGGGAGGATTTCTTAGTGCCTTCCAATTGGGAAAATCGCGGATACGGCACTCCTATTTATGTGTCGGCAGGCTATCCTTTCCGTATTGACCCACCTCGTGTGATGGGTACTCCTAAGGAAGATTACACTACCTATAAGGAACGTAATCCTGTCGGCCAGTATCGCAGGACGTTTACATTGCCGGCCCATTGGGAAGGGGATGGAGAAGTGTTGTTACGCTTTGACGGCGTGATGAGTGCTTTCTACGTATGGATTAACGGTGAGAAGGTGGGGTATAGCCAGGGCAGCATGGAGGCAAGTGAGTTTAATGTTACCCGTTATCTCCAGAAAGGACAAAATCAAATAGCCTTAGAGGTGTACCGTTATAGTGACGGGTCTTATCTTGAAGATCAGGATTTTTGGCGTTTTGGTGGAATTCATCGCGACATTACGCTGATTCATACACATAAAGTGGCTTTTCGGGACTATACTGTACGCACGTTGCCTGCCAAGCCGGGCTGCTATGATGATTTTATATTACAGGTGGATCCTGCGTTTGTTGTACGGCAAGGGGAACTTGGCGTAGGTTACCGGGCAAAAGCTGAACTGAAGGATATGCAAGGTAATGTTGTGGAGATGACCGATCTGGAAGGTAGGCAGGTGTCCGGCCTTGAAGTTGATGTGCCGGAGGTCCTCGATTTGGAGCATAAGGCTTCACGTATGAATTTGTGGTATCCCCAGCGCGGTCCCCGCAGAATGGGGCGCATGCAGGCTATTGTTAAGTCCCCTCACCGCTGGACGTCCGAGACACCTAATCTTTATAAACTTCATCTTACGCTGATGAATGAGAAGGGAGAGGTTGTGCAACAGATAGAACAGCGGTAGGATTTCGGATTGTCGAAATTAAAAACGGGCAGATGTTGGTCAACGGCGCTCCTATCCGCTTTCGGGGAGTAAACCGTCATGAACATCATCCGGTCAATGCCAGAGTGATGGATGAACAGACGATGCTGCAAGATATTCTTCTGATGAAACAAGCCAATATCAATGCTGTACGCACCAGCCATTATCCTAATGTGACACGTTGGTATGAGCTGTGCGACAGTATCGGGCTTTATGTGATGGATGAAGCTGATATTGAAGAACATGGGCTTCGCGGTACTTTGGCGAGTACGCCCGATTGGCATGCCGCTTTCATGGATCGGGCCGTACGCATGGCCGAACGTGATAAAAATTATGCATCAGTTGTGATGTGGAGTATGGGTAATGAGAGTGGGTACGGTCCTAATTTCGCTGCTATTTCCGCTTGGCTGCACGATTTCGATCCCACACGTCCGGTTCATTATGAAGGGGCGCAGGGGGTGGATGGCACTCCCGATCCGGTGACCGTTGATGTGATCAGCCGTTTTTATACCCGGTTGAAACAGGATTATCTTAATCCCGGTATTCCCGAAGGTGAAGATAAGGAACGTGCGGAGAATGCCCGTTGGGAACGGTTGCTTGAGATTGCCGAGCGTGACAATGACAATCGTCCCGTAATGACAAGTGAGTATGCTCATAGTATGGGCAATGCGCTTGGTAATTTTCAGGAATATTGGAATGAGATATATAGTCACCCTCGTATGTTAGGCGGTTTTATCTGGGATTGGGTGGATCAAGGCATCTATAAGCAGCTGCCCGACGGGCGCACTATGGTAGCTTATGGCGGTGACTTTGGCGACAAGCCAATCTGAAAGCATTTTGCTTTAATGGCATTGTACGCAGCGGCCGGGAAACTACACCGAAATATTGGGAAGTAAAGCAGGTTTATTCACCGATATCTCTTGGAATTATCCGGGGAAAGGTGGAGAAGGAAGTGCTTAAAGGTTCTCGCCTTACAGTGACTAATCGGCATCATCATGTAGGTTTGGAGAATTACCGCTGTCTTTATACATTATTGAAAAACGGACGTTCTGCAAGACAGGGTGAAATAATTCTGCCGAAGTAGCTCCTGGGCAGGCAACCGATGTGGCGTTGCCTGATTTTAGGATTGATACGGAAGCTGATGTCCGTTTGCATGTGCGGCTGGTATTGCGCAAAGACGAGCTTTGGGCAAAAGCCGGATATGAAGTGGCGGCTTTTCGTTTTGCTCTGAATGAAGCAATGATGGCCATGACTGACCGGCGTCCGTTGAAACCGCTTGCTATTGGTGAAAGTCCGCGCCATGATGTACTTGGTATGTTGTCTGGTCTGCGTATGCAGGCTTTCCGTGCACCTACTGATAATGATAAAAGTTTCGGTAACTGGTTGGCTAAGGACTGGAAGAATCATCGGCTGAATGCTCCTGTTGTGGAAACATTGTTCCTTTGCGTGACACGACGAGGGCTGACGGAATCCCCCATCAATATAAAGTAGAGAAATACTGCTATGAGAAAGGTGCCATTGTGGTGACGACGGATTACCTCACTTATACTGACGGCACTGTGGATATAGAACAAAGTTATTGTTTTGAAGGAGAACTCCCGGAGCTGCCCCGTTTGGGACTCAACTTTATGCTTGGCAAACAGTATGGCAATATCAGTTGGTATGGCAGAGGGCCGATAGAAAGTTACCCGGACCGTAAGGAAGCTACTTACATTGGCCGTTGGGAAAGTACTTTGGAAGAACAGTATACTCCTTACCCTCGTCCTCAGGATGGAGGAAACCATGAGGAGGTGACGGATGTCCGCTTGACCGACCATAGAGGGCATGGCATACGTATCAGCGCAATCGACACTCCTTTTTCTTTCTCGGCACTGCCTTATACGGCCGAAGACCTTGCCGGGGCGACGCATGATTGTGAGTTGGTTCCCCGTAAGCAAGTAGTTGTCAGCATTGATGCGGCTGTGCTGGGGTTAGGGAATAGTAGCTGCGGGCCGGGAGTGCTCAAGAAATATGCCATTGAGAAAAAAAAGGAACATAGGTTGCGTGTACGCATCAGCCGCTTTGACCTGATAAATTAGCCTGTCATAGATGAAGAAAGGTTCGTATGGATCGCTTGAAAGTGTGAGTACAAACAAATACATTCTTCGTCTCATGAGTGATATGAAAAAGTTATATATGTGCAACTTGGAAAAAGTAATACTATTTAATATAATGAAACGAACAACAACTCTTCTCTCTGCCCTTATTCTTGCTTTGAGTTTGTGGGCGCAAACTTCTGTTGAAACGCAGCGGCAATATCTTTCTGGTAAAGGATGCGATGACATGGTGGAATGGGATTTCTTCTGTACCGGGGGGAATAATTCCGGTAAATGGAGTAAAATAGGTGTGCCTTCCTGTTGGGAATTGCAAGGCTTCGGTACCTATCAGTATGGTATGAAGTTTTATGGAAAACCTTTCCGGCCGGTGTGGCTGATGAGAAGGGTATGTATAGGTACGAATTCAATTTGCCCGCCGAATGGAATGGAATGCAGGTGGAACTTGTGTTTGAGGGATCTATGACAGATACCTATGCCACTATCAATGGGCGTAAGGCGGGCGAAATGCATCAAGGTGCTTTTTATCGTTTTGTTTACAATGTGAGTGATCGTGTGTTTTTCGGTTCTGATAAGAAAAATGTATTGGAAGTGACTGTAAGCAAAGAAAGTGCCAATGCGGGAGTCAATCTTGCTGAACGTCGTGCCGATTATTGGAACTTTGGCGGTATCTTCCGTCCTGTGTTCATGGTGGCGAAACCGGCTGACAACATAGCTCGTGTGGCGTTGGATGCACAAGCCGACGGGACTTTTATCGCCCAATGCATGCTTAACCATGCTTTGGATGGCGCGCAGGTGAAAACGGTGATCTGTGACGCAAAAGGACGCGAAGTTATTTCTCAGACTGATGTTGTGCGCGCCGGTGGAGACGAGGTGTCTGTTAATATGAAGTTGAAGAACCCGGCTCTGTGGACAGCTGAAACTCCTAATCTTTATACTGCTCATTTCACTCTTATGAATAAAGCTGGTAAAGTGTTGCATAGGGAACGGCAAAAATTTGGTTTCCGTACTGTAGAAACACGCCCGAATGATGGCCTTTATGTCAATGGCCGGCGTGTGACGGTGAGAGGTGTGAACCGTCATAGTTTCCGTCCGGAAACAGGTCGTACCCTTTCTAAAGCCAAGAATATAGAAGATGTGCTTCTTATTAAGAGTATGAATATGAATGCAGTCCGTTTGAGCCACTATCCTGCCGATCCCGAATTCTTTGAAGCATGCGACAGCCTCGGACTTTATGTAATGGATGAGTTGAGTGGATGGCATGGCAAGCATGAGACTGTTGTTGGTCAGAAGCTGGTGGGAGAGATGATTAAGCGCGACCATAACCATCCTTCCATTATTTGGTGGAGTAACGGTAATGAAAAGGGGTGGAATACCGAACTTGATTGTGAGTTTCACAAACATGACATACAGAAGCGTCCTGTTATTCATCCGCAAGGCAATTTCGGAGGTTACGAAACCATGCATTATCGTTCTTATGGAGAAAGTCAGAACTATATGCGCTTGCCCGAGATCTTTATGCCTACCGAGTTTTTGCATGGACTCTACGATGGCGGCCATGGTGCGGGGTTGTACGATTATTGGGAAATGATGCGCCGTCATCCCCGTTGTGCGGGTGGTTTCCTTTGGATGTTGGCCGATGAGGGAGTGAAGCGTGTGGATATGAACGGTTTTATCGATAATGTAGGCAACTATGGAGCAGATGGGATTGTGGGGCCTCATCATGAGAAGGAAGGCAGTTACTACACCATTCGTCAGGTGTGGTGTCCTATACAGATAATGAATACTCCGATGGGAATTTTGATGGTGTGTTGCAATTGGAGAACCGTTACGACTTTAGTAATTTGAAAGATTGCAAATTTAAGTATGAATATGTGGCGGTAGATGGTTTGGAGACCAAAGTGATAAAAAGTGCTACGGTGAATGGACCTGACATAGAACCTCATACTGCCGGAACTTTGAAGATAGCTTCTGTTCTAAATAATGCAAACTTACTGCATGTTACCGCCATAGATGCGTATGGTAGTGAACTGTTTACCTGGACTTATAATCTGGTGAATGTAGCGTTACCAGTTTTGGCCAAGCAAGGTGCGGCGCCTACCTATACCAGCACTGCCGAGCAGCTTAAGGTTTCGGTTGCTGACAAGGAGTTTACTTTCAGTTATGCCGACGGACAGCTTAAAGGGGTGAAATTAGGAGGGAGTACATTCAGCTTGAGCAATGGCCCCCGTTTTATTGCTGCCAAACGTGCCGACCGGTCTATGGATCAGTTCTATAATCACGATGATAAAGATGCCGAGAAAAAGAAGACTCAATATACCACCTTCGAGGATGCAGGCCGTTTCACCGGTTTCGACATAAAGAGTGAAGGAAGTTGCCTTTACATTACAGCCAATTATAAGCTGGGTTCATTCGAGAAGGCTATCTGGGTGATTGATGCGGAAGGCACTGTTGAACTCGATTTCTCCTATAATTTCAGTGGAGTAGTTGATCTTATGGGCGTGATGTTTGATTATCCTGAAGAGAAAATGTTGCGTAAGAGTTGGTTGGGTAAGGTCCTTACAGAGTGTGGCAGAACCGCTTGCATGGTCCGCAAATAGGAATCTGGGCTAATGACTATAATGACCCTATCCCCGGTGAAAGCTTTCTTTATCCTGAATTCAAAGGCTACTTTGCCGATGTACAGTGGATGGAGTTGTCTACTTCGGAAGGTACTGTTCGCATTGCCAATAAGAATCCCGAACAGTACATGGGAGTTTATCAACCGCGCGATGGTCGTGATGAGTTGCTTTATCGTCTGCCTGCTACCGGCATCGCTTTGATGCGTGTCATCCCTCCTGTACGCAACAAGGTAAATACCACCGATTTGGTAGGTCCTTCATCACAGGCATTCTGGCTGATGGCCGGTATGGTGGTGGATTTATTATGCAATTTAGTAAAGCGGCCAAATAATTAACTTGATTTGAATAATCAATTGGATATGAAGATAAAATATCTTTTAGTATTAATTGTTTTGCTGAGTGTTACATTCGTTGGATGCGGTACCCGGCAAAACATGCCTACGGAGGAGCAATCGGTGCGTTATACTGCAGATGATGTTCGTCCTTGGACTTTCTGGTATTGGATGTATGGTGCTGTAACTCCCGAAGGAATAACAGCTGATTTGGAGGCTATGAAGCAAGTTGGATTAGGCGGTGCCTATCTCATGCCTATTAAAGGCGTAGGTCAGGGAGCGGAGTATGAAGGACAAGCCCAACAGCTTACCCCTGAGTTTTGGGAAATGGTAGATCATAGCATGAAAGAGGCAAAACGGTTGGGACTTCGGTTGGGGATGCATATCTGTGACGGCTTTGCATTGGCAGGTGGACCATGGATTGCACCTCAGGAGTCCATGCAGAAGATTGTCTGGAGTGATACCATCATTCGTGGCGGCAATATTGAACGTTTGCCTCTTCCTCAACTCGAAAGTTATGAGGGGTATAGTGAGGATATAGCTACTTATGCCATTCCTTTGGGTAAGCAACCGGCAGATGTTGTGATGAGACCAGTTATAAGTTTGGCTACTCTTCCCGGTACCGAAGTGAAAGATAAGAAGAAAGCGGTCAATATGGATGAGAAAGGAGTTATTCGTTCTTCTTATCCTTGCCGGATAGACTATACTTATGAACAACCGGTTACAGTAAGTAATGTAGAGATTGTTTTGAGTGGTAATAATTATCAAGCGCATAGGCTTAAAGTGCTTGTGAGTGATGACGGTAGGAACTATCGCTTTTTGAAACAGTTAAAGCCTGCCCGGCATGGTTGGCAGAATACCGACTGCCACTCTACTCATGCTTGCCGCCCACTACGGCTAAGTATTTTCGTTTTGAATGGACGCCGGAGGCAGTGAACCGGGGTGTGAGGATTTGGATGCGGCTAAATGGAAACCTAATTTGAAGATAAAGGAGATTCGTTTGCATAACGGCTCCTCGTATTCATCAGTGGGAAGGTAAAGCCGGCTTTGTATGGCGTGTGGCTGATGCTTCCACTTCGCAAGAAATTCGGATCGAGCCTGTGTAACAACTAAATGAG
>ENA-OQLB01000468-OQLB01000468.1-human-gut-metagenome-genome-assembly--contig:-NODE-468-length-22956-cov-3.740637_pt1 | contig 22956 bp, 19 predicted proteins | sample MGYA00242656_ERZ504813 | MGnify/ENA primary metagenome ERZ504813 (study PRJEB26092, sample SAMD00036388) | human gut metagenome | host: Homo sapiens | study: EMG produced TPA metagenomics assembly of... | reverse complement strand
TGAAAACGTTTCGGCCTTTGTTAACATTCTTTGGAGTATTATTTACATGTATCGGGTATGCCAATAATCTGGACGGTATACGTTTTACGCATATCGGATTGGAAGAAGGCCTGTCACATTGCACGATATTTGGTATTAATCAGGACAAGGAAGGAAATTTGTGGTTTGCGACTTACGATGGAGTCAATAAATACGATGGCTACAATTTTACAGTCTATCGTCATCAATATGCGAATCCTCAAAGCATAGCTTGCGACATTAGTCGCTGTGTAACAGTTGATGATTCCGGTAGAGTATGGATTGGTACCAGAGAGGGTTTTTCTCTTTATAATCGGGACCAAGATACTTTCTCGAATTATTTTTATAAAGAAAATGGTTATAAAGCTACTGTCACATGCATAGCACCGATGAATAAGGACTATCTGATGTTGGGTACAACCAGTGGAGTATTGCTTTTTGATATAGGGAAGGAACGTATTCTGAATGATACGTTACCTCATCCGCTACATTTGTTGAGACCTACTGCTATGGTTCGTCAAAGTGATAAGATTTACATAGGAGTGGAGAAAGGACTTTATGTCTATTCTTTGGCAAATGGAACTTTGGAAAAGTTGGTGGATATGCCGAAAGCAACCCGTATACATTCTGTCTTTTGTCAGATGTTCACCCGGATATGGATAGCGACGGAAGGTGAAGGGCTATACATGTATGATACTAAATCCAAGGAGCTGAAGAATTATAGACATGAGGACGGATATTCCGGTCTGAATTCAAACTATGTGCGTTCTTTGGCCGTAGATCAGGAAAACAGATTGTGGGTTGGCACTTATGGGGGCTTGAATATTTACGAAGGAGGTAAAGATCGCTTTTTGTCGGTGAGAAATTCTGCAATACAGGAGGGGAGTCTGTCACAGAATTCTGTACGTAGTATTTTTATGGATTCGCAAGGAGGAATGTGGTTGGGCACTTATTGGGGAGGATTGAACTATTATCATCCTTTGTGCAATCGTTTTCAGCATATTAAGCATGTTCCATTCGCCAATTCCATCAGTGATAATGTAGTCAGCTGTATAGTGGAGGATAATGCAAAGAATCTGTGGATCGGCACTAATGGAGGTGGCCTGAATTTTTACGACAGCGCTTCAAAAACATACAAATACTATTTGCAGAATTCCGACTTGTCAAAAGAGGTATCTTTTAAAGATATAAAGGCGGTGTATGTCGATGAACTGCATGATAATATATATGTTGGAACTCATGCGGGTGGAATGATAGTACTGAATCGTAGGACAGGAAACCAACGTTTTTTCAATACTCAAAACAGTGATTTGCCTAGTAATAATATTTATTCTATTTTATCGGATGGGCATGGAGGGCTTTGGATTGCATCATTGGGTACTCTAATTCATTATGATATAGCTGGTAACCATTTTCAGACGGTTGATAAAGATAGCAAAGGAAAGCGTTTGCAAGAATCCAACAGTGTATTGTTCCGGGATTCTAAGAAACGTATTTGGGCAGGAGGGGAAATGGGACTTACTATTTATAATCAAACAGGCACTTCTTTGACAATTAATACGGAATATGATATCGCTCCTATATTGAAGCAATCGTTTATAAACTGTTTCTGTGAATCTACATCCGGATATATATGGGTTGGAACACGTAATGGACTTTTTGGCTTGAAGGAGAATGCTAAAGAATTATTGCAGTACACAACGGTTGACGGACTGCCCAGTAATGTTATTTATGGCATTCTGGAAGATAGTTACGGGCGTTTGTGGATAAGTACAAACCAGGGATTGAGCTGTTTGACCCCCGGAAGCAGAAAATTACGTAATTTTACTATCGTGGACGGTTTGCAGAGTAATCAGTTCAATGCCGGTTCTTATTGTCGAATTAATAATGGGAACATGCTTTTTGGAGGGATTAATGGAATTACTTCGTTTCGGCCTGAAACGCTTATTGATAATCCGTATTCTCCGAGACCATTTATAAATAAATTATATGTATCCAATAAGGAAGTATTGCCTGGTGATGAAACAAGAATTTTGAAAAAATGTATAGAAAACGAGGATCATATAACATTGACCTCCTCCCAAAACTCTTTTTCTATCTCATTCGTGGTTTCAAACTATATTGCTGGAAAGCATAACACTTTTGCGTATAAGCTGGAAGGATACAACGACTCGTGGTACAGCCAAGATAATATAAATTTAGTTTCCTACTCAAATTTACCGGCAGGAGATTATACATTTTTTTTGAAAGCTGCCAATAATGATGGAAAATGGAGTGAAGAGCCTGCAATTCTTCATATACGGGTACTTCCGGTTTGGTATTGTACTTGGTGGGCTATTTCTATTTTCATTATTTTGTGCGCGGGGCTATTGTTTGGTGTCTTGCGCTTCTTTTGGTTGCGCAAGAATATGCAGGCTGAGATTCTGATGGAGCGCTTGGATAAAGAGAAACAAGAGGAAATCAGCCAGATGAAAATCCGCTTTTACATTGACATCTCTCATGAGCTTCGTACTCCTCTTACTTTGATTGTTGCCCCATTGCAGGAACTTATTGAACGTATTAAAGGCCATTGAACATGAAAAACTGTCATATATTCAGCGTAATACGAACCGCTTGTTGCATTTGGTCAATCAGTTAATGGATTATCGTCGCGCTGAATTGGGTATTTTTGAATTGAGACCGGTATATGCTAATGCTTATAAGAAAGTCTTGAACTGTTTCTTGAATTATGAGAACTTGTCGAAAAGGAAGGATATAGATTATAATTTATATACGGAATTGCAAGATGAAGAGTTGCTCTTTGATGAGACCTATTTGGACTTGATTGTAAATAATTTGCTTTCAAACGCTTTTAAATATACGGAAAAAGGAGAGTGCATTACCGTACGTCTTTATAAAGAAGATAATAATCTTGTTTTGCAAGTGATTGATACGGGTGTCGGTATTCCGGCGGAAAAACAGAAAAAAATATTTGAGCGTTTTTATCAGGCGGAAAGTGGACATGAAGGAAGCGGTATAGGCTTGTCGCTGGTTCAACGTCTGGTAGAACTGCATCATGGGCATATCACTCTGGAAAGCAAAGTGGGCGAGGGCTCTACGTTTTCCATTTATATACCGCAGGATAAGTCTATGTATACTTCTGAGGAACTGCTTGCGCAAGAAGAGGGGGCCAAAGAGCAGCGTGCATATTATACAAATGCGCATGATGTTTATATTGATGATGAAGAACTGCTGGAAACAAGCGCGTTGGCAGACGGAGAAAAAGAAAAACGGGGAAAGATTTTAGTAGTGGATGATAACCAGGAACTTCGGCAATATTTGGTGAGTGGTTTGTCAAGCGACTTTAATTTATTGGAAGCAGACAATGGGCAGAAAGCTTGGATATATTGAAAGGCCAAGAGGTTGATTTAGTCATTACTGATGTTATGATGCCCGTAATGGATGGAGTCAAATTGTGTAAAGCGATTAAGCAAAATATACGAACTTGCCATATTCCTGTATATATGCTGTCGGCAAAGGCTGATACAAAATATCAGTTGGAAGGGCTTCAAGTTGGAGCGGATGACTATATTCCTAAGCCTTTCTCTATGCCGATCTTGAAAACAAAGATTCAGAATGTGTTACGTACGCGTTATCGTGTTTTTGAACGCTATTCTAATACTACCGAAGTAGAACCGGAGAAATTGGCAAATAATACAATGGACGAGGAACTGTTGAGAAGAGCCATAGCAGTGATTGAGAAAAACATGGATAATGTAGAGTTTTCAACGGAACAATTTGCCAGGGAAATGAATATGAGCCGTTCTAATCTCCATTTGAAGTTGAAAGCGATTACCGGTAAGTCGGCGATAGACTTTATTCATAAAATCAGGTTTAATCGTGCATGCCAGTTGCTGAAAGAAGGCAGATATTCTGTTTCGGAAATTAGTTTTATGGTGGGATATAATACTCCTTCTTATTTTGCCGCGCGTTTTAAGAAGTATATGGGATGCCTGCCTACGGAATATGGAAAGAATAATGCATAACTGTCATGGATAAGCGGATTGTTTTGTTTATAATGCAGGTTTGGATTTCACTCGCTTTGTGGGGACAAACAAGTATGTGCGGATTCTCCATAACAAAGGAGGATAGTTTGCGATATGAGGGTAAGCCCGTAGAACTGATTAAAATAGTGAATAAGAATGGAATGACTATTAAAGTGACAAATTATGCAGCTTCTTTAGCGTATGTTTCTGCACCGGATAGAAACGGGGTGTTTGAACCGGTCGTTTTGGGGCTCGACAGTTTGCGCTATTATTGGGGCAGGCAACCTAAACTTGGTGCTACGGTAGGACGTTTTGCCAACAGAATTAAAAATGCGGAGTTCAGGCTGGATGATAAAATTTACTATTTAGATAGAAATAATAAGGGACATTCCATTCATGGGGGTATAAAAGGATTTAATCTGCAAGTTTTTGAAACAGACACATGCTATATAGCGGGAGATACCGCGGTGGTTGTTTTTAAGTATCTCAGTCCCGATATGGAAGGCGGGTTTCCCGGCAATCTCAACTTGTCATTAGCCTATAAATTCACTAATGACAATGAGGTAATTTTGGACTATATTGCATCGACAGACAAACCTACTGTAATAAATCTGACCAATCACAGCTATTTTAATTTGACCGGATGTAAAGAGTCGGTCTTAAATCATTGTTATATGATTATGGGAGATTCTATCACACCGGTAGATTCTACGGGAGTGCCAACGGGTGAACTTATGCCGGTAGCAGGAACAGAATATGATTTTAGTACTCTGCGAACTATAAAACACCATGTTGAACAGCTAGGAAAAGGATATGACATCAATTATAAACTCAACAAAGCATTGGATACTTTAGCGCTTGCTGCCAAAGTGGTTGATCCGGTTTCTGGTCGAGTATTGAAAGCATATACCACAGAACCGGGAATGCAGTTTTATACTCCTGCTTCTGATTTGAGTTATTTGAAAGCTGCTGACAGTTTGTGTTATGGAAAATATTTTGGATTTTGTCTCGAAATGCAACATTTCCCAGATTCCCCTCATCATGCCCAATTCCCTACTACTGTGTTGCTGCCGGGAGAAACTTATCGTCAAACGACTATATATAAATTTGAAACATTATAAACTTAAATAATTATCAAACTAAAGACTTGATTATGAAAGCAAAAGATTGGAAAATGTATGTGTGCTTAATTGTTTTTTCTTTATTTATGTTCCCTGGAATATATGCTGCACAAGAAGGGAACGGCAAGACAGCCTGTGAACCGGTAAGAAAAACGCGCAGTGAAACTTTTATTAGTGGAGAAAAGGCATGGGAACCGGCAGGTACGGGTGTTACTCGTCAGATTATGGGATATGACGGACAAGTGATGTTGGTGAAAGTGAAGTTTGAAAAAGGAGCTATAGGAACCCCTCATACTCATTATCATACACAAACAACTTATGTGGCAAGTGGAAAATTCGAATTTACGGTAGGAAATGAGAAGAAGATAGTGAAAGCTGGTGACGGCATTTATATTGAGCCTGATATTTTGCATAGCTGTGTTTGTTTGGAACCTGGTGTACTTATAGATTGTTTTGCTCCTATGAGAGCTGATTTTTGAAATAAAACAGGGGTAGGCTTAGTCGTTAAATTTGTTTTATTAACAAAAAATGGGTAACTCTGGCGCTGGTCGCTTGATATTTAGAATCGGCTTTATACATGTTCGTAGGCCGTTTTTTATACAAAAATGTCCTTTTCTATACAAAAATAGCAATTGAAAAGTGTAAAAGTGTGATGAATAAAAACAATACTTTTACACTTTTTTTTGCATTTGCAGTATGTTTGCTGCCGAAAAAATTATTTCTAACGTAGAACCTTAGATTTATTTATTATGTACAAATTAAAAGAATTATTTTTAATGTTTATCCTCGTCTTTGTGAGTATGTCTGCATATGCACAAAGTTTGACTGTAACTGGAAAAGTCATTGATAGCGAAGGATATGAAGTAATCGGTGGTAGTGTGACTATTAAAGGTGCCGCCGGTGTAGGAACGGTTACGGATGTGAATGGTAACTATTCTTTGAAAGTAAATGATGCATCGAAAGATGTATTGGTGTTTTCGTATGTAGGTATGACTTCCCAAGAAGTAAAAGTTGATGGTAGAAGTGTAATTGATGTAACCTTGAAGGCTGATGCCGTAATGTTGGAAGAAGTGGTTGCAATTGGCTATGCTACCGTTAAACGTAAAGACTTAACGGGATCAGTAGCCTCTGTGAACAGTAAAGAACTTTCTAAAGTTCCGACAAGTGATATAACTCAAGCGTTGGCCGGACGTATGGCCGGTGTTCAGGTTATGCAGAGTGAAGGTGCGCCGGGAGCTCTATTTCAATTCGTGTTCGTGGAGGTATTTCCATTACTCAAAGCAATGAACCTCTTTATATCATTGATGGTTTTCCGAGTGAAGACGGAATGTCCACCCTTGATCCGGCAGAAATTGAAACTATCGACATTTTGAAGGATGCTTCTGCTACGGCTATTTATGGTGCTCGTGGTGCCAATGGTGTTGTGGTTATAACAACTAAGAGTGGAGGCAAAGAAGGCAAGGCTACCGTGACTTTCGATAGTTATGTGGGCTTCAAGAAAGTGGCAAAGAAGCTGGATGTACTTTCTACAAGGGAATTTGCGTTGCTTGATTATGAACGTCGTTATTATAGCGCCTTTACGGCCAAGAACAGTACGCAAGAAGATTTGGACAAAGCTGTCGCAAACTTCGAAGCACTGTATGGTAAGTATGCCGATATTGATGCCAATTATGCCAATCGTGCAGGTATAGACTGGCAAGATCAAACTTTAGGACGTACGGCCTTGACACAGAATTATCGTGTGGGTGTCTCAGGAGGAACAGATAAATTGAACTATAATTTGGCATATTCTTATTACGATGAAGAAGGAGCTATGGTATATAGCGGTAATAAGAAGCACAATATCTCATTCAACATGAACCATAAGCTGAATGATCGTTTGAGTATTACTGCTCGTATTAGCTATGACAGATGAAAATTTATGGAATGGGTACTTCCGAAGGTGGTGACCGTTTCAACAAGATGCAACATATCTTGCAGTATCGTCCGATGGTAGGTATCAATGGTACTGATGATTTGCTATTGGGTGATGAAGACCCTCTATTGGTAGATGATACCGGTAATGTGATGCAGAACCTCTGCTCTCTGCTGCCGAAGAGACTAAAGATCGTGAATATCGCACATTCCAGGCTAATGGAGGCTTTACTTTGAAGTTGATTAAAGGGCTTTCATTCCGTAACACGACGGGTATGCGCTATCAGACACGCCGCAACGATACTTTCTATGGCGACAAGTCTATAACGGCCAAACGTTCAAGTATCAATGGTAGCATTCAGAATATAGAAAACAGTAGTTTCCAAACTTCAAATGTTTTGAATTATAACTGGGCCGGCAAGGGGCACGATATAACTGCCATGCTTGGTCAAGAATATGTTAACCGTTGGAATCGTAGCTTCTCGGCTGCTGCTGCCAACTTCCCGAATGATGATATCGGTTTGGGAGACCTTTCACTTGGTTTGCCGACTGCTGTTTCATCTTCCGAGAATTATGATGATAAGCTTCTCTCTTTCTTTGCACGTTTCAATTACGGTTTCAAAGACAAATACTTGTTTACAGCGTCATTCCGCGCCGATGGCTCTTCTAAGTTCGGTAAGAATAATAAGTGGGGGTACTTCCCGGCATTCTCTGCTGCATGGCGTTTGGGCGAAGAAGAGTTCATTAAGAACCTGAATATATTTTCCGACTTGAAAGTTCGTTTGGGATATGGTATGGCTGGTAATAACCGTATTGACAGCTATGTGAGTCTGCCTATGTTGACTTCTGTTACTTATCCTAATGGCGACTCTACACAACCTGGTTATGTTTCTAAGCAGATACCTAATCCCAACCTGAAATGGGAAGCTAACAAAACATTTAACTTCGGTTTGGACTTTGGTTTCTTTAACCAGCGCTTGACTATCTCTCCGGAATTTTATATTAACCGCAGTAGCAACCTGTTGCTGAACGCTAAGTTGCCCACATCCTCCGGTTATGACAGCATGGTTATTAATGCCGGTGAAACGGAAAATAAGGGTATTGACCTTACTATCAATTCTACCAACATTATGACTAAAGATTTCACTTGGAATACAGCTGTCACTTTGTCGCACAACAAAAACTCAGTGAAGAAGCTGACAGGTGAAGATGTACAACTTTGGGAAGCCAGCTTCGGCTATAATCAAAATACACACATTATCGGTGTTAATCAGCCGTTAGGACAAATGTACGGATATGTAACAGACGGGCTGTATCAGGTATCTGATTTTGATTATGATGAGGCTACAAAGACTTATACTTTGAAAGACGGCGTACCTTATTCCGGTAAAAAGACGGATGTAAAACCAGGTATGTGGAAATTCAAGAATGTAGACGGCAGCGAGGACAATAAAATTACAGAGAATGACAAAACGGTGATCGGTAATGCTTATCCGAAGTTTTACGGTGGTATTAACAATACTTTCACTTACAAAGATTTTGATTTGAGCATATTCCTGACTTACAGCTTTGGCAACGATGTGTTCAATGCTACCAAGCTGACCAATACCAAGACTGCTTTGCAGAATAAGAATGTGTTGGACATTGCCAATTCCAGCAATCGTTGGGTAGTGGTGAACAAGAAAGGCGAATTGATCACAGATCCGCAGGAAATGGCCGACATAAATAAGGGTAAGACTGTTGCCGCCGTATATGATAATGAGATCGGTGATACTTATATTCACTCATGGGCTGTGGAAGATGGTTCTTATCTGAAGCTGAGCAATATCACTTTAGGTTATACATTCCCCAGAAAGATGCTTAGCAAGATTGGTATAAGCAAATTGCGCTTGTATGCAACAGGTTCCAACCTGCTTACTTGGACTAAATATACAGGTTTCGACCCTGAAGTTTCTACAATGGGCAGTGGCTTGACGCCGGGTGTGGACTTTGGTGCTTATCCTAAGAGCCGCTCGTTCGTTTTCGGTATTAATTTAGCTTTCTAATGAACCTTAAAAAGAGAATATAATATGATGAAAAAATATAAAATGATTACTTTCTGCGCGCTGATTGCAGCAGGAATTACCTCATGCGAATTGGACGAAAAGCCCACTTCCTACTATGAGAAGGATGCTTATTTCCAGACTTACAACCATGCAAAGATGGCGGTGGTAGGTATTTATGACTGTCTGGCGATTGATAAGCACTATGGACAGTTTGAAATGGCAACTCCGGCTTCGGATGATACCTATTATATACAGGGAACGGGGACAGACAATACGCGTCGTGATATTGCCCACTACATGGTAAAGACAACCAATACATGGATTGCAGACTTATGGAAGTACAAATATATGGGAATAGATCGTGCTAACTATGCCATTGCAAACATCAAGAACATGGAAGGCTATGAAGAAGATGTTGAATTGCAGGAGTTGGTTGCACAAGCCTGTTTCTTGCGTGCATTCCTGGCATTCGATTTGATAAAATATTGGGGAGATGTTCCATTTAAAACAGAATACACCTTTTCTTACGGCGACATTGCTAACGGTCGTGTGAGTCGTGAAGAGATTTATAAGAGTATTATCGATGACTTGAACTTTGCAAAGAATAACTTGCAACAAGGAAATGCCGAACTTTCTCCTGAAGTGCCTTCGCAGGGAGCAGCCCATGCCTTACTGATGCGTGTTTATCTGCAACGCGCCGGTTATAGCTTACAGCAAGACGGTACTTTGACCCGTCCGGCTGATGATAAGAGAAAGGAATACTTTGATGCTGTGATTACCGAGTGGACTGCTTTCCAAAATAAAGGTTATCATGGTTTTTATGATGGCGGTTATGTGGAATTGTTCAAAGGTTATTCGGGAGGTGTTTTGAACTCTAAAGAAAGTTTGTGGGAAATAGCTTTCAATCCTACGGGCAGTGGTTATAAGGATAACTCCGGTACTTGGGCTACTTACAACGGACCGTTGGTGGAAGCTCCGGGAGCAGGCGCTTCGGCAGAGGTCATGGGACGTGCAAATGCTTTCTTTCGTGTAATGCCGGCTTGGAAAGATTTCTTTGAAGCAGGCGATGAACGTCGTGATGTGATGGTTTGTGACTATCAATACAAGTGGGATGCGACTGAAAAGAAACATAAAAAGACTGTGAATAAGAAAGTGGCGGATTGGTATCCCGGAAAGTGGCGTAGAGAATGGATGCCGTTGGGCTTTCTCGATCCCAACAATACGGGTGTAAACTATTGCCCGTTACGCTATGCCGATGTTGTATTAATGGCAGCAGAAGCCTATAATGAAACGGGTAATACTCCGAAAGCCTGGGAATTATTGAACGATGTAAGAGAACGTGCTAAAGCCACCAAGGTCAATTCATTGCAGGAATATAAGAATGTACATAAGAAATTGTATGATTTGCCATTCTTCAACGGTGGTGATGCTGCCGACAATTTCCGTACTGCACTCTATTGGGAACGCGGTTTCGAACTGGCTTTTGAAGGGCAGCGTAAGTACGATTTGTTGCGTTGGGGCATTTTGGCTGAGACATTGCAGTTGTTCCAAAGCAAAATGGATAAATCATTGAAAGGTAAATACGTTGCCGGTGATAATTTTGTGAAGGGAAAACATGAACTCTTCCCTATACCATTGGGAGAACTGCAGGCTAATCCCGCTTTAAATAATCAGAATAATCCTGGTTATGAATAAGATATTATTGCTATAAATAGCAGGATGTCATTCTGTTTGAAATGTTGAAAGATGTTTCAGAGCTGAAAAGGGTAACTCATTCCATTTTCAGTTCTGTTAAACATCTTTCTGCTTTTCAAGGCTATTGCAGCGATGATTAATATAAATGAATTATTGATTGTTTTCAAAAAATGCATTTTGTAAGAAATTTGTTACGTAAAGTCCTATAAAAAATGAAGAAAGTATCATTGTCCTATTTCGTTATTGGTATTGCATTATACACTTTGTCGGGATGTTCCTCCAAGCACGCAGAGAAAGCGGATTATACTTGGCTGAAATATGCGATAGAAACATCTGCTGCACAATTGGAATACACAGTCTCGGAAATTGGCGACTCTGTATTATTGCCCCGTTCCATTTGGACGGGCTATGATGTGAACTCCTTGTGTCAGCAGTTGGAAAAGAAACAGTTGATAGGCAAGGATTCTGCCCGGTTGAAACCTATACATGATAATTTAGGGAGTCGTCGTTATTGTTTCTCAATCTATGATTGGACGAGTGGCTTTTTCCCCGGTAATCTGTGGTATGCCTATCAACTGACAGGCAATGAGGAATTTAAAAAGGAAGCTGTCAAGTTTACGAACTACTTATATCCGTTGCGTGAATATAAAGGTACACACGATATAGGGTTTATGATGAATTGTAGTTTTGGGAATTCTTACCGTCTATGCCCCGTTGACAGTGTTCGTCAGGCATTGATACAAACAGCCGATAACCTGTGCGGTCGTTTTAATCCGGAAATTGGCTGCATCCGTTCATGGGACTTCGGTAAATGGAATTTTCCTGTTATCATTGACAATATGATGAATTTGGATCTGCTGTTTTATGTAAGTCATCTTACCGGGGATGATAAGTATAAGGAGCTGGCTCTAAAACATGCCGAAACAACAATGAAAAACCATTTTAGAGATGATTACTCATCTTATCATGTAGTTAGTTATAATAATGACGGAACGGTAGAAAAGAAATGCACACATCAGGGGCAGAAAGATGATTCTTCGTGGGCGCGCGGACAGGCATGGGGCTTATATGGTTACACTTCTTGCTATCGTGAATCAAAAAATGCGGAATTTTTGCGACAGGCTGAGAATATAGCTGCATTGATTATGCGGCGTGTGAAAACGGAAGATGCGATACCTTTGTGGGATTATGATGCTCCTGATATGCCGCAGACCCCTCGTGATGCATCAGCTGCTTCTATAACGGCTTCTGCTTTAATAGAACTGAGCACGTTGGTTGAGGATGGACAAATTTATTTTGACTATGCCGAGAGACTGCTCAAAAACCTTTCATCGGAGGCTTATCTGGCAAAGGTCGGTACGAATCAAGTTTATCCTGATGCATTCTACGGGGTCATTGCCTAACGGTTCTGAAATAGATACGCCGATTAACTATGCTGACTATTATTATTTGGAAGCACTGCTTCGTTATATGAAAGTAAAGGGGCTTAACTATAAGAATATTTAATCTTATTATTATATATCATGAAAATAATGAAATACATTTTAAGTGTTTTCTTGCTGACCATCGCCATTATTGCAGATGCACAGCAACTCCGAAAAGAGGCTTTTGACTTATTGAATCTGGATTATCCGGGTTTGGAGAAAGTAAAAACTGCATGCTCCCGGCAGCGATGGGAGGAGGCTGCACAGGAATTACTGGCCTATTATCGCAACCGTACCGACATTGCACATCCGGATATCGATTTAAAGAATCTCGCCATATCCAAAGAAGAACAGAAGTGGGCGGATGATGCCATGGATCACACCTTTTTTGTACATAAAGGTTATCAGCCTTCGTACAACTATGGTAAGGATATTAACTGGGAGTATTGGCCTGTGAAAGACAACGAACTGCGCTGGCAACTACACCGTCACAAATGGTTCACTCCTATGGGCAAAGCTATCGTATATCCAGCGATGAAAAATATGCAAAGGAATGGGTTTTCCAGTATATAGATTGGATAAAGAAGAATCCATTGGTAAAAATGGAAAAAGAAAATTTTGAACTTGTCAGTGCCGGCGAAGTAAAAGAGGATGCTGATAATGTGCATTTTGCATGGCGTCAGTTGGAAGTCAGCAACCGCTTGCAAGATCAAACCTGCCAGTTTCTCCTGTTTTGCCCCGCGGAGGCTTTTACTCCTGAGTTTCTGACAGAGTTCTTGGTGAATTATCATCGTCATGGTGCATATCTTTTTAAGAATTATTCTGCGGAGGGTAATCACCTGTTGTTTGAAGCCCAGCGTATGGTATATGCAGGTGTTTTCTTTCCGGAGTTTAAGGATGCCGCTACTTGGAGAGAAAGTGGAATCAATATTCTGAATCGCGAAATCAAGAAGCAAGTATACGATGACGGTGGTCAATATGAGTTGGATCCCCACTATCATCTGGCTGCAATCAATATATTCTGCAAGGCTCTGCGCATGGCGGATTGCAATGGTTTCCGCAATGAGTTCCCGGCAGAATATCTGGATACCGTAAAGAAGATGATTGAGTTCTATACCAATATTTGTTTTCCCGACTATACCAATCCTTGTTTCAGTGATGCCAAGTTAGGCGATTATAAGTCTGAGCTTGCTAATTATCGTGATTGGCTTACGCTTTTCCCAGATAGTGAATGGATACGTTATTATGCCACAGAAGGTCGTGAAGGAGCTCCGTTGCCTTATCTGTCTCATGGTTCATTGGCTTCCGGTTTCTTCACTTTTAGAAGCGGTTGGAAGAAAGATGCGGCCGTAATGGTAGTCAAGGCTGGTCCTAAAGGTGAATGGCACTGCCAGCCGGATAACGGCACCTTTGAATTCTGGTTTAATGGAAAGAACCTCTTTCCGGATTCCGGTGCGTATGTTTATGCCGGGAGCGACGAAGTGATGAAGCTGCGTAACTGGTTCCGTCAGACACGCGTACACAATACATTGACGTTGGATGGCCGTAACTTCGAAACTACGCAGTCTGTAACTAAATTGTGGCAACCGGAGGGTAGGGAACAGATTCTGGTTACTGAAAATCCAAGTTACCAAGGGTTGAAACATCGCCGTACGGTGTTCTTTGTCGAACAGACTTATTATGTTATCGTAGATGAAGCGGTTGGTGATGCCAAGGGAACGGTGAGTTTGAATTATCACTTTTGTGAAGGAACGGTAAATGTTGATGTAAAAAAAAATATGGCAACTACGGCTTATGCGGGTCCGAGTAACGTGAAACTGCAATGTTTCCCGGAAAAGAAGGCGTCTTTAAAGAAAGAAGAGGCTGGCGCTCTATCGCTTATCGCCAACGTGTTCCCCGTACTTCATTGTCTTTCGATATACATAAGGACGATGCGGAAGCCGTACGTTATATAACCGTTATCTATCCGGTGAAAGATGCCGCCTCTTATCCGGTATTGAAAGCAAAATTCTTGAACAAAGATTTTGATGAAAAAGGTGTCAAAGTGGAAGTTTCCGTAAACGGTGTGGCACGTCAATTAATGTCTCAGCTTAAATAAGCTAATAATCTATGAATCGATTATCATACATATTACTGCCTCTTGCTGCTACCGGGATTTCGGCTTGCACATCCCGGAAAGCGGAAGTAAAGCGGCCTAATATCATCTTTATGATGACAGATGACCATACCACGCAGGCAATGTCGTGTTACGGAGGACGCCTTATCCAGACCCCGAACATGGATAGGATAGCCAATGAGGGGCTCCGTATGGATAATTGTTATGCGGTTAATGCGCTTTCCGGTCCTTCACGAGCTTGTATCCTGACGGGCAAATTCAGCCATCTCAATGGTTTTACCGATAATGCAAGCACTTTCGACGGCAGTCAGCAAACCTTTCCCAAGCTATTGCAAACGGCCGGCTATCAGACTTCAATAATCGGTAAGTGGCACTTGATAACCGAGCCGCAAGGCTTTGATTACTGGTGCATCTTGAGTGGTCAGCATGAGCAGGGCGATTACTATAATCCCGATTTTATTGAAAATGGCAAGCATGTGGTAGAGCAAGGCTATGTAACCGATATTGTCACAGATAAAGCGATTGAGTATTTGGAGCACCGGGACAAAAGCAAACCTTTTTGTATGATGTTCCATCAAAAAGCTCCTCATCGGAACTGGATGCCGGCTCCCCGTCATTTGGGAATGTTCAATAACACGATTTTTCCTGAACCCGGTACGCTTTTCGATACCTATGAAGGCAGAGGACGTGCGGCTAAAGAACAGGATATGTCGATTGAACATACGCTGACTGATGATTGGGACTTGAAGTTGCTGACTCGTGAGGAAATGCTGAAAGACACTGCCAATCGTCTTTATCAGGTTTATAAGCGTATGCCGGCTGTCGTACAGAACAAGTGGGATTCTGTCTATGCACAGCGTATCTCGGAGTATCGCAGTGGCAATCTGAAAGGTAATGCGTTGGTTAGTTGGAAATACCAGCAATACATGCGCGACTATCTGGCCACCGTAGTTGCTGTGGACGAGAATATCGGAAGATTGCTCAATTATTTGGAGAAGACCGGTGAATTGGACAATACAATCATTGTCTACACCTCCGATCAGGGGTTCTTTTTGGGTGAGCATGGTTGGTTCGACAAACGTTTTATGTACGAAGAATGTCAGCGTATGCCGATGATTATCCGGTATCCCAAAGCGATCAAGCAGGAAGCGCCTCAAATGCGATAGCCATGAATATAGACTTTGCCCCCACATTCCTGGATTTTGCAGGAGTGGAAATTCCGGAAGATATTCAGGGAGTATCTTTGAAACCGGTTCTTACCAATGAAGGTAATGAGCTTCCGATTGGCGGAAAGCTGCATATTATCATTACTATGAGTATCCTGCCGAACATTCGGTGAAACGCCATTATGGTATTCGTACGACAGATTTCAAGCTGATCCATTTTTATAATGATGTGGATGAATGGGAAATGTACGATATGCAGAATGATCCGCACGAGTTGAATAACTTGTATGGTAAACCCGAATATGCTGCCAAGCAAGCCGAGCTTATGCTGCTGTTGAAAGATGTGCAGGAGCAATATGCGGACTATGATCCTGACGAGAAGGTAAAAGAACTGTTCAAAGGTGACAGGCGTTTATGGAGAATCGGTGAAAAGTCGAGGAATCCTTGCCCGAACTTGATATTTACCGGAAGAATACCTATATTTGCTACCAATCAATCATTCAGAGAATATATCTATGGACAATAAATTTGTAGTAAATATAGGTCGCCAGTTAGGTAGTGGCGGACGGGAGATAGGAGAGAAACTGGCCGTCAGACTGGGGATAGACTTCTATGATAAAGAGCTGATTAACCTTGCTTCCGAAGAAAGTGGATTGTGCCGGGAATTCTTTGAGAAAGCCGATGAAAAGGCTTCGCAGGGAATCATAGGCGGGTTGTTCGGTATGCGTTTCCCGTTCATTAGTGATGGAGCTATGCCTGCAACCAATTGTCTGAGCAACGATGCGTTGTTTAAGGTACAAAGCGATGTGATACGGAAACTGGCTTCCGAAAAGTCCTGTTTGTTTGTCGGGCGTTGTGCCGACTATATTTTGCGGGATAATCCACGCTGTGTCAATGTCTTTATCTCTCATCGCGTGAGGATCGTATAGCCCGTTTATGTCATCTGCATTCCATTTCGGAGGATGCGGCGGAAGAGAAGATGAATAAGGCAGATAAGCGGCGAGCGGAATATTATAACTATTACAGTTATAAGACTTGGGGCGCAGCGGCTACCTATCATCTTTGCATCGATTCATCTGTATTGGGCATTGACGAGACTGTGAGTTATATAGAAGAGTTTGTGAGGAAGAAACTGGAAAGTTGTAGTTTTATAATTCATTAATAAATTCGGGAGGAATTTTACTATAATTCTATACAAATTATAGTAATCTCCGAATTTATTAATAGCTTGAAAACTCTTTTGTATTTTACATCATTGCCAGTAATATCATCTGTCCGGCCAGAATGCGCAGGAACATTGTCAACGGATAAACCGTAGAATAACCAACTGACGGCGCGTCGTTGCCTGATGCCTGATTAGAGTATGCCAATGCGGGTGGTCGGTGTTACTACCGGCAATCAGACCCATCAGCGTGAAATAATTGACTTTGCAATAAAGTCGGGCAATTATACCGATTATCAGCAATGGAATGGTAGTAATCAGGAAACCGTAACCCACATACGACAAACCGCTTCCTTCCACTACCGTCTGTACGAAATGTTCTCCCGCTTCTATACCTACACTGGCAAGGAAGAGGACGATACCTATTTCACGCAGCATTAAGTTGGCACTCATGGTTGTGTATGTTACAAGATGTAATTTGTGCCCGAAACGCCCGATTAGAATGGCTACTACCAGCGGACCGCCTGCCAAGCCTAATTTTACCGGAGTCGGCATGCCTGGGAATGCAATGGGAAGACTTCCAACAAGATACCCAAGAATATGCCCACGAAGATTGTAACGATATTCGGTGAGTCTAAACGCTTCAGCTGATTACCCAGTACACCAGCTACACGTTCTACCGCATCCTGCTGTCCTACCACCATGACACGGTCACCTACCTGAAGCACCAGATTGGGATCGGCAAACAAGTCCATACCCGAACGGTTGATGCGCGTCACGTTCACACCGTACATGTTTCGGAAGTGCATGCTTCCCAGTTTCTTGCCGTTGATTTCTGATTTTGTAACCAAGATGCGGCGTGACACCATAGGTGTATCCTGCTTTTCCCAGTCCACCTGAATCTCTTTGCCGATAAAGGCAGTTACCGCTTCGGCATCTTCCTCGGAACATACGATGAACAATTGGTCGCCGATGTGGAATTGGGTATCTTGGTTAGGAATACTGACATGGCCCTCGTGACGGATACGGGAGCATACGAACGGGCGTCCCAGAAAATCCTTCACCTGAATCAGTTTCTTGCCGTCAATGGCTTCGTTACGTACCTCGAGGTGCAGCATATGCGGCATGTGTTTCATATCCGCTTCCTGCGTATTGAGCTCTTCTTCTTCCTTTTCAGTTGATGCGGCAGATATAACGTACGGCAATGATAGAACCGATGATGCGACTACACCAAGCGGATAGCGCAGGCATATCCCAGTGCGATAGGGTCTCCCGTATAATTCAGCTGGTTCAATGCTCCTGAGCGGCACCCAAACCGGGGGTATTGGTTACAGCACCGTACAGGATACCTACTATCATTGGCAAGTCTATGTTCCCGTCAATGAAGTAAATGCTCAGGGCGACAACGATATTTAGTGCCACAATGCCCACTGCAAGCATGTTCAGCGTCATTCCTCCTTTCTTGAAAGAGGAGAAGAAAGACGGTCCTACTTGTAAACCTATACAGAATACAAATAGAATCAAACCGAATTCGCGGATGAAATGTAAAATGTGTGTTTCACCTGTAAATCCAAAGTGTCCCATTAGAATACCGGTGAAGAGCACAAATGTAACTCCCAACGATACCCCGAAAATTTTAATCTTGCCCAGCAGCACCCCCACAGATATAACGAATGCATACAGGCAGACGATATGTGCGACGGATGAAGGTCCCAAAGAAGACTTTCTAACCAGTTCATAATACCTTATTATAATGTTGCTTTTTTAAATTTTGCGCAATTACTTAATAAAGAGGAGCAAACAAAGGGTTTGCCTTTCTTTTTGTAATACCAACTTTGCAAAAGGCGGGTGTACATCAAGAATATGCTTTGAATAAAGATGAACATAGTGCTATTCATAGGTGCAATTTTCCCTAAAAAGCCTTTTTGTTTTAAGTATTTCCTTATATTTGCATGTCTCTTGATGACAAAATGAATACTATTCATCTATTTTAATTTTAAATAAACTATGGCAGACAGTAAAGAAAAACTCTTCTCGGACTTTTCTCCGGTTTCTACGGAACAGTGGATGGAGAAAGTTACCGCAGACTTAAAAGGTGCGGACTTTGAGAAAAAGCTCGTTTGGAGGACGAATGAAGGATTCAAAGTGAAACCTTTCTATCGCATGGAAGACCTTGAAGGTTTGAAGACTACAAACGCGCTTCCCGGTGAGTTCCCCTATCTTAGAGGTACAAAGAAAAATAATAATGAATGGTTCGTTCGCCAGGAAATAAAAGTGGAATGTCCTAAAGAAGCTAATGCCAAAGCATTGGATATCTTGAACAAGGGCATTGATTCGCTTTCTTTCCATGTGAAAGCCAAAGAACTGAGTGCGGAGTATATTGAGACTTTGCTGAAAGACATCTGTGCGGAATGTGTGGAACTGAACTTCTCACTTGTCAGGGACACGTGGTGGAATTGGCGGAGCTTCTTGTGGCTTACTTCCAAAAGAAAGATTATGATCTCACGAAGTTGCAAGGCTCTATCAACTACGATTATTTCAATAAGATGCTGGCTAAGGGTAAGGAGAAAGGCGATATGTAGCTACTTCCAAGGCTTTGATCGAAGCCACTTCTGCTCTTCCGAAATATCGTGTGCTGAATGTAAATGCACTGACACTGAACAATGCGGGTGCATATATCTATCAGGAGCTGGGCTATGCGTTGGCTTGGGGTAATGAATATATGAACCAACTGACCGATGCCGGACTGCCGGCAGCTTTGGTAGCCAAGAAGATTAAGTTTAACTTTGGCATCAGCTCCAACTACTTCCTTGAAATTGCCAAGTTCCGGGCAGCGCGTATGTTATGGGCCAATATCGTGGCTTCCTATAATCCGGAATGTCTGCGCGACTGCGAAAACAAGGGCGAACACAACGAATGTCGCTGTGCCGCAAGATGAGAATACATGCAGAAACTTCTACTTTCAACCTCACCTTGTTCGATGCACACGTAAACTTGTTGCGTACGCAAACTGAGGCTATGAGCGCTGCCCTTGCGGGGTGGATTCCATGACGGTTGTTCCGTTTGACAAGACGTATGCTGTTCCTGATGAATTCTCCGAACGTTTGCACGTAATCAACAGCTGCTGTTGAAAGAGGAGTCTCACTTCGACAAAAGTGATCGACCCGGCTGCCGTTCTTACTATATTGAAAATCTGACTGTGGCTATTGCCAAGCAAGCATGGGAATTGTTCCTTGCAGTAGAAGAAGACGGCGGTTTCTATGCATCCGTAAAAGCCGGTAAGGTGCAAGCTGCTGTGAACGAAAGTAATGCGGCCCGTCATTCTGCTGTTGCCAAGCGTAAGGAGGTGTTGCTGGGTACTAATCAGTTCCCCAACTTCAATGAAAAGGCGGGTGACAAGAAACCGTTGGAAGCTACTTGCTGCTGCGGTGGACACAGCACTTGCGAAAAGGATGTTCCTTCATTGAACTTCGATCGTGCAGCCAGTGAGTTTGAAGCGTTGCGTCTGGAAACGGAAGCATCCGGAAAGCGTCCTAAGGCGTTTATGCTGACTATCGGTAATCTGGCAATGCGTCAGGCACGTGCTCAATACTCTTGCAACTTCCTGGCCTGTGCCGGATATGAAGTTGTTGACAACCTCGGTTTCACCACCGTAGAGGAAGGTGTGGAAGCTGCAATGGCGGCTAAAGCCGATATTGTAGTTCTCTGTTCAAGCGATGATGAGTATGCGGAATATGCCGTTCCGGCTTTCAAAGCTTTGAATGGTCGCGCCATGTTTATCGTAGCCGGTGCTCCTGCTTGTATGGACGAGCTGAAAGCAGCTGGTATCGAGAACTTTATCCATGTACGTGTCAACGTTCTGGAAACATTAAAGGAATTCAACGCTAAACTTTTGAAGTAAGATGAGAAAAGATTTTAAAAACTTAGATATATATGCCGCTTTCCAGCCTGCCAATGGCGCTGAGTGGCAAAAGGCTAACGGCATCAAAGCCGACTGGAAAACTCCGGAACACATTGAAGTGAAGCCTGTTTACACCAAAGAAGACCTCGAAGGTATGGAACACCTTAACTATGCGGCAGGTATTCCGCCTTATCTGCGTGGTCCGTATTCGGTAATGTACACTCTGCGTCCCTGGACCATCCGCCAGTATGCCGGATTCTCCACAGCCGAAGAATCTAATGCTTTCTATCGCCGTAACCTGGCTTCCGGACAGAAAGGTTTGTCCGTTGCATTCGACTTGGCTACCCATCGCGGTTACGACCCCGACCATGAACGTGTGGTAGGCGACGTTGGTAAAGCCGGTGTGTCTATTTGTTCATTGGAAAACATGAAAGTGCTTTTCGACGGTATTCCTTTGAATAAGATGTCAGTGTCTATGACAATGAACGGTGCGGTGCTTCCGATTATGGCATTCTATATCAATGCCGGGCTGGAACAAGGCGCTAAGTTGGAAGAAATGGCGGGTACTATCCAGAATGATATTCTGAAAGAATTCATGGTGCGTAACACTTATATCTATCCGCCTGCATTCTCTATGAAGATCATTTCCGATATTTTTGAATATACATCTCAGAAGATGCCTAAGTTCAATTCTATCTCTATCTCCGGTTATCACATGCAGGAGGCAGGTGCTACGGCGGATATCGAGTTGGCTTATACGTTGGCCGACGGTCTGGAATATCTTCGTGCAGGTGTTGCTGCCGGTATCGACATCGATGCGTTCGCACCGCGCCTGTCGTTCTTCTGGGCTATCGGAACCAATCACTTTATGGAAATAGCCAAGATGCGTGCCGCACGTATGTTATGGGCCAAGATTGTGAAACAGTTCAATCCGAAGAACCCGAAATCACTGGCATTGCGTACACACTCCCAGACTTCCGGTTGGTCACTGACCGAGCAAGACCCGTTCAACAATGTCGGTCGTACCTGCATCGAGGCTATGGCTGCCGCTTTAGGGCATACTCAGTCCTTGCATACCAATGCTTTGGATGAGGCTATTGCACTGCCCACCGATTTCTCTGCACGTATCGCGCGTAACACACAGATTTATATTCAGGAAGAAACTTACATCTGCAAGAACGTTGACCCATGGGGCGGTTCCTACTATGTGGAGTCACTGACCAATGAACTTGCGCATAAGGCTTGGGAGCTGATCCAAGAAGTGGAAAAGCTGGGCGGTATGGCGAAAGCTATCGAAACCGGTATTCCGAAGATGCGTATCGAAGAAGCTGCCGCACGTACGCAGGCTCGTATCGACAGTGGTTCACAAACCATCGTAGGTGTGAACAAGTATCGTTTGGAGAAAGAAGCTCCTATTGATATTCTTGAGATTGATAATACGGCTGTTCGCCAGGAGCAGATTCAGAACCTGAAGATCTTGAAGGAAGGGCGCGATGAGGCTGCTGTTCAGAAAGCGCTCGATGCTATCACCAAATGTGTGGAAACCAAAGAGGGGAATTTGCTTGAACTGGCAGTGGAAGCAGCACGTGTTCGTGCCACATTGGGCGAAATCTCGTATGCTTGCGAAAAAGTTGTAGGACGTTATAAAGCAGTAATTAGAACTATTTCAGGCGTGTATTCATCAGAAAGTAAAAATGACAGCGACTTCCACAGAGCTTGTGAGTTGGCTGAGAAGTTTGCAAAGAAAGAGGGACGTCAGCCTCGTATCATGGTAGCTAAAATGGGACAGGACGGTCACGATCGTGGCGCCAAGGTGGTAGCAACCGGCTATGCGGACTGCGGTTTCGACGTGGATATGGGACCGTTGTTCCAAACTCCTGCCGAAGCGGCTCGTGAAGCAGTGGAAAATGACGTTCATGTAGTGGGTGTTTCTTCATTGGCTGCCGGACACAAGACATTGGTTCCGCAGATTATTGAAGAACTCAAGAAGTTAGGTCGTGAGGACATTGTGGTCATTGCAGGCGGCGTAATCCCTGCACAGGACTATGACTTCCTTTATAAAGCCGGCGTAGCTGCTATCTTCGGTCCGGGCACTCCGGTGGCGAAGGCTGCTTGCCAGATCCTTGAAATCTTGCTGGATGAGGAATAATCCGCTAAGATAAATGTTAAAAAGGGACGGAATGTGTTTGCATATCCGTCCTTTTTTCTTAATCTGTGTTATAGAACATACTTTTTTTCTTGGATAGTTTGCAAATATCCCAAGAGTCCGTATCTTTGCAATGTGTTTTCATAGTATTAGATTTAAGGTTAACAAAGGTTGGAGTACAGCGGTACTCCTTTTTTTTGCCCTTATGTCATGTAAAGGCTGG
>ENA-OQLB01000467-OQLB01000467.1-human-gut-metagenome-genome-assembly--contig:-NODE-467-length-22977-cov-2.346608_pt1 | contig 22977 bp, 32 predicted proteins | sample MGYA00242656_ERZ504813 | MGnify/ENA primary metagenome ERZ504813 (study PRJEB26092, sample SAMD00036388) | human gut metagenome | host: Homo sapiens | study: EMG produced TPA metagenomics assembly of... | reverse complement strand
GTGGTACATCCCGTCAGGCAACAGGACATTCCTAATAAAAGGGCACATCCCAACGCAAGTAATTTATATTTTTTCAAGCTTATCTCCCTCTCTATTTTCTCTTCCAAAAAGCATCCAAGCCGTGTGAAGAAACCTGTTTTATCCTCTGCCACAATCGGCTGTACGCTCAAAATATAATACGGAAGTTTTTTTATAAAATATCCAAGACGCAGTGTACAGATCAAAAAGAACACTGCACTTCCCAGTAAAAATCCAAACCCATAATACACCTGTGGGAAGAATAAAGACACACAGGTAAATGTCGTCGTACATGCGGCAAACATTCCTGTTGCAAATAATGCTCCCTTGTAATCTGTAAAATAAAGTAAGATCAGCATCATTGTGTTAGCAATTGCATAGAGTCCATAGCCGACACAGAGTGTCCTAAAATATCCTTCCATAAGATCATTAAATCCAAGCGGAAGATATGTCAAAAGCAGCTGTCCGATCGAAATAGCCAGTGCCGTTGTAAGTAGCTGCTTTAACGCCGTATATTTCAGCTCCATGTTTAAGACCTTTCTCATCTCATTTCCCGCCTGCAGGATATCCTTGATTTCTCCCTTGTCATTAAACAAACTATAATAATTCCGATATTTCGGATAGAAATTCACTTCCACAGATACAACGAAATTAACGGTTGTAATAAGAATCGTCAAATAGGCGATCATCGCAGGTACATCATGATACGGTGCACCATAAAATAATCCCTGAACATGTACACTGATCGGTCCGCACCACATGATAACAAGATGTGCAAATAGTCCGATGTTCGTGAACAAGCCTGTAAAAGCAAGCGGAAGGAACTGATCCACCCAGCGTAAAAAGAAAAATGCACTGATCTCTCTCTGCGGAAAATAACGGTACAACAGCGTCACATCCCAAAGCAGCATGATCCATAACCGATCGTAACTGCGATCATCAACGCCTCTACATGTGGAATCCCAATCAGGATCAATAGGAATCCGACCAACAATGATACCGCTACCGCTGTAATAAATGAAATAAGAATCCCTTTGTAATCCTTGATCGCTGTCAGATAACTCATCGCATTCCAGGTGACGATCAATTCTCCGAAAAACTCCAGGCACAAAAACTGATCAATCAGATTGATTCCTGAAAACAGAAGAAAAATCCCATACATGATTCCGCCGACTACAAGCAGAAGCGCTGTTGAACCCCAGAAAGAAGAAAGCACCGCCTCGTGGCGTTCTTCATACAGCATATCCGCAATATATCTCGTCACGACCATAGAGAAGAAACTGGTCACGGTCAGCGAAGCGAGAAGTGTGTAAGTAATCATACAGTTCAGAAGTTCCCGGTTATGTCTCGTCGCACCGGTATGATCGCAGATAAAAGCGATTCCTACCAACAGCACGATACCAAGCAGCATCGGACCTGTACAGATCACTCCTGCATACCCATACGCTTTTGCCGTTGCTGCAAGTCCGCGCTTCTGGAATAATTTTTTTAACTCAAATCCGATTCCGGCCATCTGCCTCTTCCACCTCCTGATACATCTTCCGGTACTTTTCAATCATTTCTTCTTTTCGATAATATGCTTTCACTCGTTTCTGTGCATTCTCCCCCATGCGGAGTCTCCGAGCTCTGGAAGCGCACATCCGATCCATTGCCTGTGCGAGCCCCTCTCGATACATCGGTGGAACACAATAGCCTGCTTTTCCGTATCGATCCTCCTCGTTACCATTCAGAAGTTCCCTGCAGCATCCTACATCTGTAGTCACACAAGGCCGCCTTGCAGCAAATGATTCTAAAACAGACAGCGGCTGTCCTTCCGATATACTCGTCAAAATTGTAAAGTCCAGCTTCTCCATATAAGAGATGATATCCACTCGTCCTGTAAAGATCACATTTTCCAGATGAAGCTGATCGACCAGCGCATAGCACTCCTGCGCATACTCCTCATCATCGACGCCTCCCATAATATGGAGACGCACATGCTCTCTTGTCGTGCAAAGCTCATAAAACGCATAGATCATCGTCTTGATATCCTTGATCGGTGCCAGACGCACGATCGCACCGATGTCAACCCATCCGTCTTCCTTTTTCAATGGAATAGGGGAAAGCCTTTCATAGTTGATTCCGTTCTCAACGACACGACATTTCCCCTTGTCACATCCCATTTGGATCTGTGCATGCATGGCATTGGTAAATAATGCTGAGACTAGAAACGCTCTCGTATAAATAATATCCGACAGCATATAGAAGAAAGAAATCCACTGCTTTTTAAATGCCGGCTGTACCCATTTTGCACGAATGATCTCTTCTTCACGCTCTCTTGTGTATATCCCATGCTCTGTCAGCAGCACTTTCTTCTTATAAACATGCCCGCCCAGGCATGCAAGAAGTCCGCCATATCCTGTACAGATTGCATGATAGACATCTGCCTTGGGCACTTCACTTCCCATTAGATAAAGGACCGGAAGCAGCATAGAACGCATTGTGTGAAATGCATCCGCAAACGGAGTATATGGATAATCTTTTATACAGCACTCCGTCAATATATTCAGGAATTCCTCACTTCTTAAAAAAGACATAGGATTCAGCTTCTGATCATGATAGAGCCGAAACAAGATTTCCCAATTCGGCGTCTACACAGCATCAGCTCTTTCAGGCTGTTCGTCTCTTCCTCTGTAAAGGCATGAAACATTTTTCCAGAATCCTTCAGCCGCAAAGCGTCATCCAGAAAGACCTCGTGAACTTCTACAACATTTTTTCGGAAGCTCGTAGACAAATTTCCCTTTATCCTTCGCATTTGCCCCAATCACCCACAGAACAAACTCATGCTCTTTCATTTCATTGATATACTGGTGCATCCAGGTGGATACACCTCCAAATATGTAGGGATAACACCCCTCCAATATGAGACAGATTCTCACAATTAACTCCTTATCTGTCGCGTGTTACCGCTTTGTATTTCAATCTTCTAATTTCTCAATAGTTACTGTTGGTTCCTTTGCCTGAAGCAGATAGAGATTTCCTGTCAGATGTGTAAGTTTTCCTCCCGAAACTTCACCCGGTGTTCCTTCATTGATCCTCACCATAAAATATGCTTCATCATAGAAGTTTTTAAGCTTCAATTCTATAGACCGCTCTGTCACTGTCTTTGTGAATGTAACCGCTCCATAACGCTGGATCGCACCGGATAGTTCTGAACCGGTGAGTTGTCTCAAGGACGGTGCCGAATCCACCAGCCAGTCCATATAATCAGCGAGGTTGCCCTTCATCTTTTCCCAGCCAAGCGCCGCACCGCGGTCTTCGTCCAGAAGATCATCCGGATGAATAAAATGACTGTTCACAAAATGCATATTTAATTCCGACAGTGCCGCCATCTTCATATAATTATCGATAATTGCACCGGAGATGATACGCGGCTGTTCTACAATCCCATCCTTTGCAACTTCAAATTCCTGCACATACGCAAACTCACCGGTGAAATAATTACTGGCGATCGTCCGGATCTCCGGGAAATCTTTCGCGAGCATCTTCCTTCCTTCTGCTGACAATACATTGGACGGCGGTACATAGACTGACATTGATACACCGGGAAATGTATCCTCTCCAAAATGGATCAATTCTTTTACAGCCTTTTTCATGGCCGCCTCATTTTTCCATGTATCATACGGAAGCACGTCACCATAATCCGCATTTGAAAGACTCAACGGCTGATGATTGTATCCATGATACCCGAGTTCTCCACCTTGATGAAGCAGCATATTTCCAAAATACTGAAAACGTCTGGTATCCTTCTGTTTCTTAATCGTTCCATCCGTCGCATCCTCATAATTTTCAATAATCACACCAGTATAGCGAACGTTGTGATCAGATGCAAGCTCCTGCATATCCGGCCACCACACATCCATATAGAAATCACTAATGCTCATTCCATAGTCCCGCTTCACATAAGTACCATCTCCCTCTGGAACCGGTGACGGAAAGTCATCCAGATAAAATGCTGATCCATTGATCACCGGATAAACCCCCACATCAGTAAGGAGACTGTAGGAAGCCGCATAGAATCCACGCACCGCTTTCTCATACAGTCCAAAGTTGTCTACTACAAACTTCCCTTTTCCATATTGGTTCTCCCAAATGACAGGCTGACCGTTTTTTTCATTGACACGCGCATAAACCTTCACATTCTCACTCAGCTGCACTGCCCAGGCAGAGTCATACGGATCCGTGATTGCATAAGCCTGTCCGCCGCCAAGCATAAATTCCGGTTCAAAATAAATACTGTCTACACGTATATTGTCATATCCGGAAGAAACGATTCCAAGCTTCTGCTCAATCACTGATGAATACGCTGTTTTCTGAAGTGTCAGGGCAAAAAGTACATTCCCACCCTCTGACACCCAATCACACAGTTCCATAAGATTCTCTTTCAACGGACTTACATCGCTCAGTAATACAACAACCGTTTCATAAGCATGATAATCTGGAATAGAGGATGCACTCTGCAGGTCTACCACATCTGTTCCAACCTTCATATCTTTAAAAATTTGTTGAAACTGCTCCCATGCAGCCACACTCGCCTCATCTTCACTGTTACGAAGTACCAGACAGGTCTTCGGCAGTGATTTCGCAGCCATCTGTTCCGTAACCACTTCTTCCTGACTGAGATATGCGACTTTTCTGTTTTTTTCAGTATATTGAATTCCACTTCGTTCAGCAAAAAGGAAGACCGCGATCATCAGAAATACACCCAGGATCACCAGCATACTTTTAAACGGAAATGTTTTCAATGATTTTAATCCAGCCAAAAAGCCAATACCTCCTTACTCTTAGACGACAGATAGATCTGCTCCTCTTTCATCTGTCTTAAACACTGCTGCAACTCCGCTCCCTTTTTTCGTTCTGCCAGATACCGGATCTTCAAAATCCAGAACTCCTCTTTCCGATGCCATTTCTGATCCATCAGCCCTAGAATCTCTTCCGCCTGAACATAATCTCCTGTTTTCATCAGATTTTGGAACAGACGCACACATGTGGAAAGCGTCGTTTTCACCTTCAGCTTTTGTCTTAAAAGACGGATATAACGTTTTCTCTGTTCTCTCTCCATCTGGGCTTCCAGAATCCCCTGATTCAGATACTCTTCCATAAAATCACAGTACTGCTCCAGGATCTCCGGATCGTCCGGTGATGCCGCATACAGCTTCTCCATCTTCTGCAAACAAAAATCATATTCCTTGGAAAGTTCAACCATGGCTGTGATCGCATAATGGACAACCTCTACATCTTCATTCATGCGGGCCTGTTTCAGAAGATCCATATATTCTTCCGGATCATCATTTAACACATCCATGATCAGTTCACGGCGCACTCCCGGTTCGTTAATCAAAAGTGCTTCCTCTAACGGAACGATCTTTTTGTCCGTATCCGAAACTGCCTGAAAAATATTTTTATAAATCTCTTCATTTACACGAAGCTTTTCCACTCCCGGTTCTATCCTATTGTCTCTTCTGGTCAGCATTTGCAAATGCAAAAGCAGCACGCACACTGTTCCCCAGAAAGGAACGAAGATCACAAGTGCCATCAGATATTTTTTTCACCTTTAGCAGATGTGTCTTTATCCCCAGCCAGACCAGCACACAGCAGACAATATGTAACAGGATCAGGAATACTCCAAGCACTGTCTGAATCATAATTTTTCTCCTGTATTTGCATTCTCCATGGTATCGATCTCATGACAGACGAAGCCGTTATTTTCCAGTCTTGCAAGAATGATCGGCAAGGAACTTCTGTCCGTCTGTGAAAGAATGAGGAAGAGCTCTCCTTTTTCAGAAATCCCCCTGACATCATTTTCACGGACCGAAGCCTGTAGCGCTGTGTCTGCCTCTTCCAGTGTCATCTTCGGATACTCCAGCTTCAAAAGCACATAGGATGCCCGATTCTCCTCCCTCATAGAATGGAAGGAATACAGCCGTTCTTCAAAATACTCCTGCTTCAATATACGTGTACCCTGCACGTACTGCCTGTTCTTGATTGCCTCCTGATATTCCAGTGCGCGCAAAAGTGCTGTTTCTACCAGACCGCAGAGAATCTGGAACAGATTCAGATAATAGAGGAAAGCTGTTCATTTCCCACTTCCTGAATGAAAATCAGCATCACGAGCTCTCCATCTTTGTGAATCCCGTTCATATACATCGGATAGCCGTCCAGGAAATTCCGGTTTACCCACACCTTTCCGGACACAATCGTCTCTTTCGCTTCCAGATAATCATCCAGACAAATGGATTTTTTCAACACATCTGTCATTCCCTGGGATGCGATCTCAAGACGTCCATAGCTCTGATTCTTTCCAACTGAATAAATCGCAAATGTATGATTCTCAAGACTGATTCCATCACATGCAGAGTTTCAATAAAAAGCTCCTGCGGAAGAATGATATCCAGTTTTTTCGTAATATCAAAAATCTTACCAAAGCTGTCACGGCTTCCCAGAATCTGCTTCTTGTACTGCCGTTTATCAGAAAGCGTCTCCTGATACATTTCTCTCATAAACAGAAATTTATCCAGGATCAGTTTATTCTCCTCTTTCATGAATTGAATATTATCTCTGTTTTTCAGTCGGATGTAACCACAGATCGCGCCGACTACAAAATAGAAGATAAACGGAATCCAGTTCGAAGGTTCGTAGAAAAGTGTCGTCCAGCCGATCCCGGTTTTCGTATATGCTGCCAGCAATGAAAGTGTTTCCAGCCCCGCTGCTGCAAGCCCGTAATTAATGCCGTACAGACTGCTGAACAGCACGATGTAAACAAGCCTCAGATCGATCATCTGAAACTGCACCTGATTTCCCGCCACCCGGTTCAGTGCTTCAAAAACAAAAAATGTGAGCAGCAATTCCGCGATTTTCACGATTTTATCATGTACTTTCAAAAAAGTTTTTACTACATCGATCTTCCGTGTCTTATGGTTCGTTTTCTCACAATAATCCTCATAAATTTCTGTAAGTTCCTCCAAAAGAGAAATCTTCGGAAACCAACCGTATTCATTTCTCAGAACGTGGTCATCAGATATCCCATCCCGGATCAGCACCTCTGACAAATAGGTAATGTTTGCAGCCGGAAACATCTGTGCCAGTCTCTCCCCGAACTGTTGAAAAGTAAAATGAAATACCTGCGGAACCTGAAGACAGGCGCTCCCCTCTCCCCAGTTATCAAAAATCTTGTATAATAAATCCCCAAGATCACTCAAAGCAAGAAAATGCATCTCCTGTGCCGGTGCTTCTTCAAATGTAATCTGCTTCTTATTGATCACAGTTGAGAACAGCTTGAAAAAATAATCCTCCTCATAAGTACCGGAATAAAGATACGGCACACGCAGAATCTTGACAGCGATCTGATGCAGTTCGCCGTATTGCCTGCAGAACTCTTCTGCCGAGCGGACCATCAGCGTCTTTCCTGTTGTATCTTCATATAAACTATCCGGTCCTGTAATATACAGAAGCCTGGAATTCAGATTCCCTTTATAGTAATGTAATAGCTTGCGTAAAGTCTCAATCTCACCCTCCATCGTCCCATGAAATGTAAGATAATTAGAAAAATAAATCACTCCCTCAAATTCATACGTCTTGAAAATGTCTTTGAATTCTTCCTCCGTCTTCGGCATCGGGTATACCGATAAGCTCTTATTGCGATTTGACTTTTGTTCAGTCTCTCCAAGAAGAAGAATCTGACACTCAGGGAAAGCCTCCTCGATAAATTCTGTTGTAATATATCCGATATTTCCGGTCACCAGTAATTTCATACGTCACCTCGTAATCATATATTGCGCATTTCTATCATTTCCAAACTATCATTTATGCAGAAGGTGTATTTTCTTTTATCCTCTTTTTGTCTTTATACATCTTCTCGTCAGCACAATGGATCAGCTTCGGCTGATTCTTTTCCTCTGCATCTTTGTCCCACGCTTGATACTTAACGCTCCCATTTATCTATATTCTCCTCTAATCGTGTCTAAAAATATACTCTCGCATATAATATGCTACCATATCAACTAATTGAAGTCCATAATTTCATTCCAATAATTCCCATAACAAGAAAGGGACCAAGAGCAAAAACTGTCCTTTCGTCCCATCTTTCCTGCTGCCAGCATCATGCTTACATATATGCCGCTCAATATGATTCCCAGCATTCCTGCATATGTGATAACTTTCACGCCGTTCAGGAAACCGGATACCGCCATCAGCTTTATATCGCCGCCTCCAAATCCGCCTTTTAACAGAACTGTCAACACCAGCATTGGTACTGCAATGACCACAGCACCCAGACACCGTTCCTGGACAGACACTCCCACACGGAATAACATTTCCATACAGGCAAGTGTCAGGATTCCTATATGTGTCCACGGCTCAATGATCTGATATTTCCAGTCCGCATAAGCAATACGGCATAAGATCATCAGGTAAACAACCGTAATTCCATACTCTGTAATTTTCAAACATTCCTTTCCGTTTTCTCACTGTTTATCTCATTTAGTAACATTTCTTACATGGTTCAAGTCCCTGCGCTTCCGCTTCTGCCCGGGGCTCTTCTTTTGCCGTATTCGGATTCATATTTCCACAGTGATTCGTCTTGTGGTATTTGTTTCCTGTCGCAGACACCCATACATGCTCTCCTATTGCTGTCTGTGATGCCTCCTGCTGTACTTCCGACGTACTCCGCGTTCCCTGATCCGAATCGTCTCCCGGTGTATAGTCATTACACGGTTCCGCACTCCAGTTCAGATTCGCACCGTCGCTGGTCACAACGATCGTTCCTTGCTTATCCGTCCTGTATACCTGAATATCCATACTCTGGAGCTTATCCATGGTATCTTTGTCCGGATGTCCATATTTATTATTCGTTCCGCAACTGATCACCGCATATTCCGGCACTGTCTTCTGAAGAAAATCCCATGAGGTCGCTGTTGCAGATCCGTGATGCCCCGGGACAAGCACATCACAACTTAAGTCGATACTGGAATTACACATTGCTGCTTCGCTTTCGTGCTCCGCATCTCCGGTAAATACAAAGCTGTTTTCACCATTCATCAACTTGATTGCTACTGAATTATTGTTGCTTCCCTTCGCCTCTATCGTCTTCGGTGCAAGGATCTCGAATGAGCCTCTTCCAAATTTATACGTCTTTCCAACCGCCGGATGTTGCATCTTAAGTCCATCGGATTTGACTGCTTTCACAAATGACTGATACAGCTGCTCGTATGCACATAGTTGCTGGATATGACATTTTTCACATCAAATGCATTCAGGCATCCAATCAGTCCTGCCATATGATCTGCATCGTAATGGCTGCTGATCAGGTAATCAATTTTCGATACGCCATGTTCTTTCAGATAGGATACTACGAATCTTGAAGTCTTCCTGTCCCCACCGTCATAAATCATCGTCTTTCCTTCCGACTGGGCCAGAATAGACAGTCCCTGTCCTACGTCGAGGAAATGTACTTCATCTCACCGGATTGTGTGACCGCATTCTTTTCTGCCGCCTGCACCGGCATCCGGATTCCGACACCTGCCATTGCAAGCACCATAAGCAGCTGTATCAACGCTGCTGCCAGCCGCTGTCTCCATGTTTGTTTCCATATTTGTTTCATCTGTGTCTTCCTCTTTCACATCCACATATTTATTATACACGAAATCCCTCACTCTGTGTATCCGGACAATTTCTTATCCGAACAGTTACTTTTACATACTCAGGCAAAAAAATAGAACCCTTTTCCAAGGATTCTAAAAAAATAAGCTGGAAATCGGACTTGAACCGACGACCCCTTCATTACGAGTGAAGTGCTCTACCGACTGAGCTATTCCAGCATGTGTCTGTGACAGCCACGTCTATAATTATACCGCATTTTATTATATTTGCAAGTACTTTTTCAGGAAAATGTGTAGTGAATTACACATTTTCCTTCATATGCACTGCCATCTGCGGATACGGAATCTCAATTCCATTTTCATCCAGCAGGATCTTGATCTCTTCGAGCAGTCTCCATCTGGTTTCCCAATATTCCTCATTCTTCACCCATGCGCGGATTCCAAGCACTACCGCACTGTCTGCCAGTTCATGAACAAATACATTGATCTGTTCGTTCTTGATGATACATTCATCTTTGATCAGTCAGATTTCAATCACTGATTTTGCCTGTCGGATATCCGCATCATAAGAAATACCCACACGCAGATCAAGCTGCCTTTCATCTTTTGCCGTTGCATTGGTAATACTGTTGTTGGTCAGCATTCCATTCGGGATTACGATTGTCTTGTTATCGATCGTACTGAGCTTGGTATAGAAGATCTGGATCTCTTTTACGGTTCCTTCTTTTCCGTTGCTATCCTCGATAATATAATCTCCGACTACAAACGGTTTTAATAAAAGGATCAAGACTCCGCCTGCAAAGTTCGAAAGACTTCCCTGTAATGCAAGACCGATTGCCACACCGCCGGATGCCAGTACTGCCGCTACGGACGTTGTATCGAATCCAAGGCTGGAGATCAGACTGAAGACAAGCAGGGCATACAGTCCGTATTTCAGCAGGGAATCTACAAACTGCTCCACTCCTTTGTCCGCACCGGAGCGCTCAAAGGAACGTCTGACGATCTTCCTGATCCACCGGATCACCAGCCGGCCGATAAAGAATGCCACCAGTGCCGCCAGCACTTTCAATCCGAACGTGATCAGTCCCGGTATGCTGTCCTGTACATATTGTGTCAGCTGATTAACCTGTTTGACCGCTTCCTGGGTCGCATCGGTTACTTCCTGCGTCGTATCTGCAATTGTTGTATCTGTCATATGTTATACTCCTCTTGTTGTCATCTGTTTCAGCGCAAGAAATGCGCTTACATTTCCCCTTTTATCTCCGGTAGTCCTGTGCGAGAACAGGATATCCGGGTTACAGTGTGTGCATACATTGGTTACCGCAATATGATCTTCGCGTATTCCGGCTTCTGTGAATATCCGTTCATTGGCACGCCAGAGATCCAACTGGTATTTCCCGTTTTCTTTTTTATAAAACAGCTCCGGCCAGTACGCTTCGTCAAAGTTTTCCCGGAATTGCTGTATCACATCCCCGCTCACTTCATAGCAGTCCTGGCAGATGGACGGACCGATTGCCGCAATGATATCTTCCGGATCAGAGCCATATGTCTTCTGCATCAGTTCTATGGTAACTTTTCCTATCTTACCGACGGTTCCGCGCCATCCGGAATGTGAAAGACCGATCGCCTTCTTCACCGGATCGACAAAATACAGCGGAACACAGTCTGCATAAAATGTAACCAGACAGATTCCCGGCACATCTGTGATCATTCCATCGGTCTCCTGAAAACGCTTTCCCCTGTCTCCGGCTTTTACTACCGCTACATTGGTCGTATGGGTCTGATTGGTGAATGTCATATCTTCCGGCTGTACACCGATGGCTCCGGCAATCCTTCTCTGATTCTCTCTGACATCTTCCGGATCGTCACCTCTGGTTGTACTGATATTCATCGTTGCCCAGCATCCTTTGCTGACACCGCCAAGTCTGGTCGAGAATCCATGATTCACGATTCCGGTCTCTTCCAGCATCGGATAACTCAAGAACGGGACACCGTTCACTTCTTTTTCATCAAATATATGGTCCTGATTTTTATAATGTAAGCCCAGATTCATGCCATATTCATCCTTCTGTTCCGGATTTCTTCCTATCCTGTATAATCAAATGCATTCCGGTAAAGTGTCACCTCATGATTCTCGATGCTCACCACATCGAATCTGCATGGTACCTCATCGATTCCGTTGACCGTCATATAGCATAGTGCACTTTTGGAAATGGTTCTCTGTTTGGCTGGATTTACAGCCTCCGCCGGATGTCCTTTTTTATCTGAAGCGCGATATTTCACCTCACAGAAGACCAGATATCCCGCTTCTCTTGCTATGATATCAATCTCTCCGGTCTTACACCGGTAATTATACTCCAGGATCTCATATCCTTCCTGCTCCAGATATGCACCGGCAAGCCGTTCATAATGGCTTCCGGTCTCCCGGTTATTCTTCCGTTCTCTTCCTGTATCTCCGGCCATAGTCCTCCCGTTCATTTTAGCAAACATTCTTACAGCTTTGCTGTCTGTGATATATTTTTATATGTATTTTTTTTATAAATGTCATTCTGTGGATCGGTGATGGTCCCAGTTCTTTCAGACCTTCGATATGTTTCTTCGTGCCATATCCTTTATTGGCAGCGAATCATACCCCGGCATCACTGCATCATACTCTACCATCAGGCGGTCCCTGGTCACTTTAGCAATGATGCTTGCCGCTGCAATAGACACACTTTTGGCATCTCCTTTGATGATCGGCACCTGCCGGATATCGACGCCCGGTATCGTCACTGCATCGTTCAGAAGCAGATCCGGCTGTACCTTCAGGTTTCCTATCGCCATGCGCATCGCCTCATAAGTCGCCTGCAGGATATTGATCTCATCAATCCTTGCCGGACTTACGATCCCGATTCCTGTCGCCACTGCACGCTCCATGATCTCATCATAAAGTGCCTCCCTCTTCTTCTCCGAAAGCTTTTTCGAATCATTCAGATACAGGATCGGATCATCTTTTGGCAGAATGACTGCTCCCGCTACCACCGGACCGGCAAATGGACCGCGGCCGACTTCATCGATCCCACAGATATAGGTACAGTCGCTGTATTCTTTTTCATAGACGCTCATTGCTTCGGTACGCTCCAGTTCTTTCTGAAGCTTTTCCTGTTGTTTTTTCAGTTTTTCTTCTTCTCGTTTATTCATGTCGGATCACTCCTATATTGTCAAATGGATAGATACGCACCCAGCTCTGCCGCATCAGATCCTTCCGGGTCAGCACTCCTACTCCCGGATCTCTGCTGTCCATACTGTGATTACGGTTATCTCCCATCACAAAGTATTCATCATCTCCCAGCGTAACCGGTTCTGCAGCCGTCTGCGGATCCTTGATCTTCTCCTTCCCATAGATATCACTGGTCAGGCGTTTTCCATCGATATACACATATCCGTCCCGGATCTGCACAGTCTCACCCGGCATTCCGATGATACGTTTGATATAATATGTATCTTCTTCATATTTATACGGAAATACAATGATATCATAGCGTTTCGGATCCCGGAACCGGTAACTGATCTTATCAACGATCAGATTGTCTCCATCCTGTAATGTCGTCTCCATGGAAGAGCCGCTTACCATCGTCCGCTGTCCGACAAAGGTGATGATCAGATAGGTCAGACCGATGATAAGCAGTATATACACAAGCCATCCGCCGAGTTCCCCCAGGATGTCTCTTTCTTCTTCCTCTCTCTTTGAATGTCTGGACATATTCGCGCGTGTCCTTTCTAATATGCATCCGGATATTCCAGAGTCAGTCTTCCCAGGCGTCCGTTACGGAAATCATCCATCAGAAGGACAGACGCTTTCTCTGTATCCAGTTCATTTCCGCGTACCAGGCAATGTCTGCTTTCAGCGATCCTTGCGATCATGCCGTATGGATCCGCATCTTCTTCTACGTTATATTTACTCTCCAAAACTCCCGGATAATTCTTGTTCATAAATGTCACAAGCTCTGCTGCCAGTTCTTCCGTCTGCAGGATCTCATCCTTGATCGAACCGATAAATGCAAGCTTAAGACCTACTGCCTGATCTTCGAATCTTGGCCATAAGATTCCCGGTGTATCAAGAAGTTCTACATTCTTGTTCAGTCTGATCCACTGTTTCCCTTGGTCACACCCGGCTTGTTGCCCGTCTTCGCACAGGCTTTTCCTGCCAGTGCATTGATGAATGTTGACTTTCCGACATTCGGGATTCCTACTACCATGGCTCTGACCGGACGGTTCAGGATACCGCGCTTTCTGTCTCTTTCAATCTTTTCTTTACATGCTTCCTGAATCACGCCGTTGATAGACTTGATCCCCCCGCCTTTTTTAGAGTTCACTTTTACAACGGAAAACCCTTTTTCGCGGAAATATTCCGACCAGGCATCGTTCCATTTATCTTCTGCCAAATCTGACTTGTTCAGAAGGATCAGCCTTGCTTTATTCTTTCCAAGTTCGTCAATGTCCGGGTTCCTGCTGCTAATCGGTACTCTGGCATCAACCAGCTCAATGACCAGATCTATTAGTTTGATATTCTCCTGCATCATGCGTTTTGCTTTCGTCATGTGCCCTGGATACCATTGAAAATGCATATCTTCGTTCTCCTCTTATCTATTATCTCACGAATCCAAAATTCTTCTTCGGTGATACCACAAACCAGGCCTTTCCGTAAATATAAGACCGTTTTACCGCTCCGATATCTGCACTCCGGCTGTCTTCGCTGTTCTTTCTGTTATCACCCATCACAAAATATTCATCCCCGCCAAGCTTAACCTTCTCGGCTGCGATGCCTGCGGTATCAATCTTCGTGGTTGTATAATCTTCTTCCAGTTTCTCTCCATTGATATAAATCCGGTTCTCTACGATCTGTACCGTTTCTCCCGGAAGTCCAACAATCCTCTTCGTATAATAATGCGAACTTTCATTGCCCTTCGGCTTAAAGACAATGATATCTCCACGCTTTGGAGAAGATGCATTATATACAATACGGTTTACCAGCACTTTATCCGCATTCTTAAGTACCGGTCTCATAGAATCTCCCACGGTACTCACCTGTTGTCCCCAGTACCATACTGCGACAAATGCGATCAGGCAGGTGACTGCGATCTTAAACACCCAGCTTATGCCGGATACGATCTTTTCCAGATTCAGGTGAATCTTCTTCTTCTCCTTCGGAAGTTTTCCCAACAGTTTCTTTTTTGCCTGACGTCTGCGGTAACTTGATCTCCGGGATCTTCTTCGTCTTTCAAAATCCAGATTACTTCTGCGTCTCATATAATCCCCTTATCTTCATGACTTGCCACGGGCAGCTCCCTGCGAAATACATGGCAATATCAAAAAAGGACAATTACATTATGTAGTTGTCCTTTTTACATTCATTTTCCTGATTATTTTACTAATTCTTTTACTTTAGCTTTCTTACCAACGCGGTCTCTTAAGTAGTTCAGTTTTGCTCTTCTTACTTTACCTCTTCTTACTACTTCGATCTTCTCAACGTTTGGTGAGTGTACCGGCCAAGTCTTCTCAACACCGATTCCGTTAGAAAACTTTCTAACTGTAAATGTCTCTCTTGCTCCGCCACCCTGTCTTTTCAGGACTGTTCCTTCGAAAATCTGTACTCTTTCACGGTTTCCTTCTTTGATCTTTCCGTAAACTTTAACAGTATCTCCAACGTGGAATTCTGGTGCTACTTCTTTTAACTGAGCAGCTTCAATGTTCTTAATAATATCGTTCATTATGTGTGACCTCCTTGTTTACTTGGATGTTCTTAATACATTTGTACCAGAGGACCATCTATTTTTCTTCACAACACGCTATATTCTATCATACCCGGTGCAAAATTTACAAGGATTTTTTCTTGTTTTTTGCACTCTTTTCTGCTTTATATGATCCTACTCTGTAACCGGCTGCCCGTCTCTTTGTATTTCCTTTGCCAGCTTTTTTTCTTTCTCAGTAAGCTCTGCCTTTTCAAGCAGATCCGGCCGGTTCTTCGCAGTGCGGATCACAGACTGTTCGCGTCTCCATTTTTCAATATTGGCATGATGACCGGACATCAATATCTCCGGTACTTTTTTGTCATGCCACACTTCCGGTCTGGAATACTGCGGGTATTCCAGCAGATTATCCTGAAAGCTTTCGAATTCAGCAGATACATCGTTATGGAGGACTCCAGGAACCAGTCTGGATATCGCATCGATCATGATCATCGCCGGAAGTTCTCCCCCGGTCAGGACATAATCCCCGATGGATACATAATCGGTCACGATCTCCTCCAGCACACGTTCGTCAATCCCTTCATAATGTCCGCATAAGAATACAAGATCTTCTTCCTGTGCGAATTCTTCTGCCATAGACTGGTTGAATGTCTTCCCTGCGGGGACAGATAGATGACTCTTGTGCGTTTCTTTCCACACGCCATGTCCGGCTGTTCTCCGGCTCTTTCTTCCCCGGCTTTCCTTTCCCGGATCTGTCTTGCAAGTGCATCATAGCACTGATATACCGCTCCGCCTGCATCAGCATCCCTGCACCGCCTCCATACGGATAGTCATCCACGCTGTGATGCTTATTGAACGCATAATCCTGATATTCAAAGCCTCTATAGACAGAAGTCCTTTATTCACCGCACGCCCGATGATACTGGTGTTCAGCCCGTCCATGACCATCTCCGGAAATAATGTCATAATATAAAAATTCATATACTATCCTCTTTCTAGATCAGCCCGTCCATCAGGTGGATCTTCATCTTCTGATTCTCTATATCAACATCCAGGATACATTCGCGGATTGCCGGAACCAGCACTTCTCCATGTTCCTCGGTATCGATCACATAAACATCGTTCGCACCGGTCTCCATGACATCTTTTAATGTTCCGAATGGTTCATCGTCCTCTGTTACAACCTGGATACCGATCATATCGGCGATAAAATATTCATCCTCTTCCAGTGCCACCGCATCTTTTCGTTCTACCAGAAGCGGGCATCTCTTATATCGCTCAATATCATTTATATTATCAATTCCTTTGAATTTCAGGATCACAAACTGTTTAAAGAATTTGACCCCCTGGATCTCCAGAGGTTTTTTCTCTCTCCCGGTGTCTAACAGCACATGCTTTAACGTCTTAAAACGCTCCGGGTCATCTGTAGTCGGAAATACTTTGACTTCCCCGCGCACTCCGTGTGTCGAAGTGATGACGCCTACCTGTAACAATTCTTCCATAGATACTCCTTTTCTTATATGTTGCGGGCATTTCTATACCGCTCTTTTCCTCTTTCATAACAGATACTGTCACATACTCTGATATAAGATAAGCGGGACAGACCACAAACGGGCCTGTCCCGGGACAAAATGGGAATCCCCATTATTATTCTAGTCCATGATATCTACGATAACTTTCTTATCTTCCTTCGCTGCTGCGGCTTTCACAACTGAGCGGATCGCCTTCGCAATACGGCCCTGTTTTCCGATTACTTTTCCCATATCAGATTCAGCAACCCGTACTTCCAGAACTGTCGTCTTCTTCTCTTCGCGTTCATTTACAACAACGCTTTCTGGATCGTCGACTAATGCTTTCGCAATTACTTCAACTAATTCCTTCATAAATGCACACCTCCAGTGGCATAATTATTTCTCGATGCCTGCTGCCTTTAAAATCTTTGCAACTGCTTCTGTAGGCTGTGCTCCGTTTGCAAGCCATTTCTTAGCTGCTTCTTCGTCAACTTTGATAGCACTTGGATCACAGTTCGGATCGTATGTTCCGATCTCGTCGATGAATCTTCCGTCTCTTGGTGATCTAGAATCTGCTACGATGATTCTATAGAAAGGAGCCTTCTTCTGTCCCATTCTTCTTAATCTCATTTTTACTGCCATGTTAGTTTACCTCCGTAAAATCATAATATTCATAGTTTATTCTTATACCCAGAACCTGCCTTTGGCATCTTCTAATGTATAATCTGGAATCTATATAACGCGGGATCGCGGTATATCATATTTAAAACGGGAATCCGAATTTTTTCTTCTTTCCCGGCTTGCCAAATTGTTTCATCAGCTTTTTCATCTCGTTAAACTGCTTGATCATGCGGTTTACTTCGCTGATGTCCACCCCTGCACCTTTGGCAATTCTGTGCTTTCTGGATGGAGAAAGAATATCCGGATTAGCTCTTTCCGCCGGTGTCATGGAATGAATGATCGCTTCCATCCTTCCCATCTTCCTCTCGGCTTCCGCTGTCTGCTCGTCGTCCAATCCCTTCATCTTACTGCCCATGCCTCCAGACCCGGCAGCATGTTCATGATATTTCCAAGACCACCCATATTCTTCATCTGCTTAATGCTTTCCAGATAATCGTCAAAATCAAACTGGTTCTTCTTAAGCTTCTGGGTCATCTCTCTGGCTTTCTCTTCATCGATCTCGGCCTCTGCCTTCTCGATAAGTGACAGGACATCTCCCATTCCGAGGATTCTTGACGCCATACGGTCCGGATAGAACTGTTCCAGATCCGAAAGTTTTTCTCCCATACCTACATACAGGATCGGCTTTCCGGTAACTGCCTTTACGGACAGTGCCGCACCACCTCTTGTGTCACCATCTAATTTGGTAACGATCACACCGTCGATGCCGACCTTTTCATTGAACTCTTTTGCCACATTCACGGCATCCTGTCCGGTCATTGCATCAATAACAAGTATGGTCTGATGTACTTCTACTTCCTCTTTGATCTCTTCAAGCTCTGCCATCATATCTTCATCGATGTGAAGTCGTCCGGCTGTATCGAGGATCACGAGGTCGTTGCCATTCTTCTGCGCATGTTCGATCGCTGCCCTGGCGATATTCGCCGGCTTGTGGTTCTCTCCCATGGAGAAGACTTCCACACCCTGCTTCTCACCATTGACCTGTAACTGCTTGATCGCAGCCGGTCTGTAGACGTCACATGCAACCAGCAGTGGTTTCTTGCCCTTTAACTTGAACTTTCCGGCAAGCTTTGCTGTCGTGGTCGTCTTACCTGCTCCCTGAAGACCTGCCATCATGATGACCGTGATGGCCTTTCCAGGCTGAAGCTGAATCTCTGTAGTCTCCGAACCCATCAGGTTGATCAGTTCCTCATTTACAATCTTGATCACCATCTGTCCCGGATTCAGACCATTCATTACATCCTGACCGATCGCACGCTCCTGCACGCTCTTGATGAAATCTTTTACCACTTTAAAGTTAACATCCGCTGCGAGTAATGCGCGCTTGATCTCTTTTAAAGCTTCTTTGACATCATCTTCTGTCAGACGTCCTTTGCTTCGCAGGTTCTTAAATACGTTTTGAAGTTTCTCTGTCAAGCTGTCAAATGCCATGCTATAACTCCTCTATAATTTCATCGGATATCTTCCGGATGTCTGCAACAAGTTCTTCTGCATTCTCCTTCTCATATCCATCCAGCAATTCATCAATCTGCTTTACTTTTTCTCTGACCGACACGAATTTCTCTACCAGATGAAGTTTCTCTTCGTAGCCTTTCAGTGTCTGGGAACATCTCTTTACCAGATCATGTACACCCTGTCTGCTGATTCCTTCCTCTCTTGCGATCTCGCCGAGTGATAAATCTTCCAGGACAAACTGCTCATACACTTCTTTCTGATGATCCGTAAGAAGTTCTCCATAAAAATCATATAATAATGCCTGTTCTAATATTTCATTCATGTCTTTCACCTCCGATATCATATAACACTTCCGGATGGGTGTCAAGTATTTTTTCTTTACACCTTTGTTTTTTCAAAATAAAATTGATTTCCCACCGGCTTTGTCGTAATATATCTGATGGGAGATATTGCCGGATGCAGTATCTTCCGATCATGTCCATATATTATAAGGGGAGAATATAATGGCAAAAAAGAATTATTACAAGATGCTTGGTGTGTCAAGAACGGCTTCTCCTGAAGAAATCTCTGCCGCCAAGAACAGACTTGCGAAAAAATATCATCCCGATGCCAACATGAAGAATGGTATCGATACAACCAGAAAAATGCAGCAGATCCTGGAAGCCTACCGCATACTTTCCGATCCGAAGAAACGTGCTTCTTATGACCGCAAAGTATTCGGAAAGCCATCTGCAGGTGCAGACCGGAACTTTGATCTGTTCAATCTTCATAATATGGAAGAAACAGCGCCGGTCACCGGTACACCATTTGTGAATTACTGGCGGGCAGCTGATTCTTTATATGATATCACGCTGGAAAGCGAACAGCTTTTCAAAGAAAAAAATAAAGAAACAAGGCAGCGGACAGGCTGTCGGATCTTTCCTCTCAGGCACTCCGCTATGCCATAACACTGCGAGAGGCAGAGATTCCCGAAAAGTACTGGCTGCCTCCGATCATGGACTGGCTGCTTTTTACCTGGTATAAGAACCGGAATCTCCCGGTATCTTATCTATTGAAGGTTTACGATGATTATTCAAAAAAAGAACTCAGTGGATTCAAACGTGTGAAGCTTCAGAAAGAACTGCTTCATTTCCAGTATTCTCTGAAACGGCTGGTCAGTTATACTTAATATTCTGCTCACACATCTGCACCGTCTGCATATTATGTACTGTAAACATCATTATTGGAGGATTCAATATGAGCGATTTGAGTACAGCAAACTGTGGATGCGGATGCGAAGGACGCGACAGATTCGGCGGGGACTGTGGATGCGGCGGATGCAGTTGTGGATGCAATAACAGCGGATGCGGCTTCGGCAACAACAGGCTGCCTGTGGATCAGTCCTTCTTCTCTGCTGCTGCGGGCGGCTTTGGCAATGGTTGCGGCAATGGCTGCGGATGTGGCAACGGTAACGACAGCTGTCTGTGGATCATCCTTCTTCTCTGCTGCTGCGGCGGCTTTGGCAATGGTTGCGGTAATGGTTGCGGCAACGGCTGTGGATGTGGATGCTAGACAACTTACATTTTCCTGTATAGGACTTAAGAGACGGAGTCATTTTCCCGTCTCTTTTTCATATATATTTATAACGCTGATACCGGAAGGAGTCACCATGGCCGGAAAACCTTCTAAACCAATGACACCCTTCGATAAATCTGTCACACCCTCCTATTTATATAAATGGAAGCTGTTTCTTGCCTTCCTGCCTCCTTCCATTCAGCGCTTTCTTGCCGTCTACATCAAATTTACCGAATTCCGGTATACGATGGACTATTTCCGGGGACTTCCTTTCCATGCATTTTCTTTTTCAATCGATCAGCGAACTTGCGCCTTATATGGATGAAAATGAACGGGATATGATGAATCAGATGACTTCTGTGATGCAGATGGCGGAAATGATGGCAATGGCGCAGACCGGTTCCACAACCGGAGATCCCGGTGCTTCCGGTCCTGCAAGCCTGTTGATCTTATGAAAGCAATGATGTCCGGCGAAGATATGGAAATGTTCCAGAATTACATGAAACTGTTCGACGAGGAACTTTCCGCATCTGGATCACCGGCAAAGAAAGGAGACTCTTCACATGAATGAAAGAACCACTCATACAACGGACTCTTCCGGAAGCAACACCGGCAACAGCTGGATGGATCATCCGGCTATAAATGGAATGGATCCTGTCAAACTGGAGCTGATCCGGCTCGCCGCAAAACAGACCGCCGGCAAAAGCGGAAGATCACTGGCTCCTGTGATGATGGCACTCATCACCAGCGCAAACAAAAAAGGAATTCAGTTCACTCCGCAGGAAATGTCTCTCATCCTCGACATCCTGAAAGAGGGACGCCCCGCCAAAGAGCAGGAGCAGATTGACCAGATGGTGCAGATGGTCCGCACACATATGAAGAATCATACATAACAAAATAGAAGAAGGGCTTTAAAGTCCTTCTTCTTTACGCATCATACGGAGTTCTCTTCTCTTTTCTCCCTTATCCCACTCTTCTTTTTCTTCTTCTGTCTCAAGTTCCAGTCTCGGTACTCTTACCGGCCTGTCATTCTTGTCCAGTGCCACCATTGTAAAATACGCATGATTGATTGGTGTACGTTCCCCGCTCAACGCCTCTACATAAGTATCTACCTTTACTTCCATAGAGGTATTCCCGACATAAGTCACTTTTCCAATGATCACAACTGTATCTTTGACATATGCACCCCTAAGGAAACTCAGACTGTCTACAGATGCTGTGATCACATTTCTCCTTGTGTGGCGTTTTGCCACCATACCTGCCACTTCATCGATCCACTGCATAAGTGCCCTCCGAACAAACGGTCAGACGCATTCAGGTGCTGCGGTCTTACCATATGAACCGTCTCTACGATTGAATCCGATACCTTTCTTTTTTTCCATTTCCATAAAAAAACACCTCTCTTTTCTTTTTAAACTCTTTTATTATAGCACCGTATTTGTTATACTTAAACTAATTTCAATAAAAGCTGTTTCACAGCGGAATGGAGTTCTCATGAGAAATATAAAATTAACGATCGAATACGATGGAAGCCGTTACCAGGGATGGACAAGACTGGGAAAAGACGAATCCGGCAATACCATATCGAATAAAATCACAGAAGTTTTAAAGAAAATGACAGAAGAAGATGATCTGGAACTTTTCTGCGGATGCCGTACCGAAGTCGGCGTACATGCTTATGCGCAGATTGCCAACTTCCGGACATCCTGTTCTATCAGCACCCAGAACATCAAGCACTATCTGAACCGTTATCTTCCGATGGATATTGCGATCATCGAAGTGGAAGAAGTGCCGGAACGTTTCCACGCACAGCTCAATGCTACATCCAAGACTTATGTATACCGCATGACCATTGATGATGTGCCAAGTGTCTTTGACCGTAAATATACCTACCACTGCTACCGTATCCCGGACAAACGCATGATGCAGCAGGCCGCCGAGAAGCTCACCGGACGTCACGATTTCCGCAATTTCTCCAGTGCGAAGAAGACGAAATCTACAGTCCGAGAGATCTTTGATATTGATATCTATGGAGACATTGAGGAAATGCAGATCCTGATCCATGCTGATGATTTTCTTCACAACATGGCCCGCATCATCGTTGGCACACTGATGGATATCGGACTCGGCAACCGCTCTGTGCAGGATATTGATGATATCTTTGCCGGAATCCTGGAAGCCAGTGCACCTTGCGATCCGAAGGGGTTGTATTTGCAGGAGGTTACCTATTAATTTGATTTGGGATTTAATTTATTAACTGGGAAGCGGCCTCTCAGCCTTGAAGAACAATAGATAAGGCTTTCTTGATTCAGGTCCATTACATAAGAACACATAAGTAAGAGTCAGAATTCAACCGATAAACGCCAAAAGGACTAAGCACGCTACACTTCGGAA